>QFCH01000381.1_pt1 | contig 260275 bp, 253 predicted proteins | sample 5346071 | NCBI WGS metagenome assembly QFCH01 (sample SAMN09062255, study PRJNA434731) | Human gut metagenome, whole genome shotgun sequencing project. | isolation source: stool timepoint B chromium assembly | host: Homo sapiens | collected 2015
AAGGTTAAAGCAGTCAACCCAGGAGCAACTGTAGTAGTAGATGATAAAGGAAATGCGACAGTTACAACTCCAGAAGGTAAGACAGCCGTAATTCCAGCAACAGACTTGACAAAAGATCCAGAAGCTGCAACTAAACCAAATGCAGGAAATGCAGTAAACACACCAGCATCTAAGGTGGAAGTTAAAGATCCAGCTAAATTAACAGATGAAGAAAAAGCAAAAGTTAAGGAAGCAATTGAGGCAGTCAACCCAGGATCTAAAGTTGTAGTAGACGATAAAGGAAACGCAACAGTCACAACACCAGAAGGAAATACAGCCGTAATTCCAGCAGCAGACGTAACTAAGTCAGCAGCAGATGCAGGTAAAGCAAATGCAGGAAATGCAGTAAACACACCAGCATCTAAGGTAGAAGTTAAAGATCCAGCTAACTTAACTCCAGAAGAGAAGAAAGCGATCGAAGACAAAGTTAAGGCTGTAAACCCAGATGCAACAGTAGTTGTAGATGATAAAGGAAATGCGACAGTTACAACCCCAGAAGGTAAGACAGCTGTAATTCCAGCAACAGACTTGACAAAAGATCCAGAAGCTGCAACTAAACCAAATGCAGGAAATGCAGTAAACACACCAGCATCTAAGGTGGAAGTTAAAGATCCAGCTAAATTAACAGATGAAGAAAAAGCAAAAGTTAAGGAAGCAATTGAGGCAGTCAACCCAGGATCTAAAGTTGTAGTAGACGATAAAGGAAACGCAACAGTCACAACACCAGAAGGAAATACAGCCGTAATTCCAGCAGCAGACGTAACTAAGTCAGCAGCAGATGCAGGTAAAGCAAATGCAGGAAATGCAGTAAACACACCAGCATCTAAGGTAGAAGTTAAAGATCCAGCTAACTTAACAGATGCTGAGAAAAAAGCGATCGAAGACAAAGTTAAAGCAGTCAACCCAGGATCTAAAGTCGTAGTAGATGATAAAGGAAACGCAACAGTCACAACACCAGAAGGTAAAACAGCAACAATTCCAGCAACAGACTTAACTAAGTCAGCATCAGACGCAGGTAAAGAAAATGCAGGAAATGGTGCAAACACACCAGCAACTAAGACAGTAGTTAAGGATCCAGCTAACTTAACAGATGAAGAAAAAGCAAAAGTTAAGAAAGCAGTAGAGGATGTAAACCCAGGATCAACTGTAGTAGTAAATGATAAAGGTGATGTAATCGTTACTAAAGGTGATGGAACAGTATTAGTAATCCCAGAACTTGACTTAGTAATTCCAGAAGATAAATTAACTGATCCAACTCAACAAAATGGTGTAAACACACCAGCAACTAGAGTGTTAGTTGGAGATAAAGCTAAATTAACAGCTGATGAAATTGAAAAAGTTAAAGAATCAATTAAAGCAGTCAACCCAGGATCAACTGTAGTAGTAGACGAAAACGGAAATGCGACAGTAACAACTCCAGAAGGTAAGACAGCAACAATTCCAGCAGCTCAATTAGTTAAAGATGCTAAAGATGTTGCAGCTAAGAACAATGGTGAAAACATCAACGTTGACTTCGAAAAAGAAACAGTAGCAGACTTCAATAACTTAACAGATGCAGAAAAAGAAGCTGCAAAAGCTAAGATTAAAGGAGCAAATGCTGATGTAGTAGAAGTTATCTTCGACAAAGCAGGAAACGCAACTGTAATTACTAAAGATGGTAAAGTTTACACAATCGTATCCAAAGATATCTTTAAACAACGTTCTTCTACAGACAATGGAAGTTCAGCTAATACTGGTCAAACAGTATCAGAACACACAAATGCACGTAAAGGAGCGAAAGAATTACCATATACAGGTACAGAAGATTCTGTGGTTTCCATGGTAGCAGCAGCCGCAAGTGCATTACTTGGTCTTGGTCTTGCAGGTCGTCGTAAAGAAGACGAAGAAGCTTAATTGGTAGATTGTTTGATAAAGATCAGATGATAAATCCGATTTTCAGAGCTTAAATAAGTACCTTTTATAAGAAAATCTCCTAGCAGGAAAGTCTGCTAGGAGATTTTTTGGAGTATGATAGGTATATAGAACACCATCAGTGTCTTCTAACAAGGTAGTTATTATTATACTCTTTAGAAATCAAACAGTAGCTCATATCAATTTTTCCTTGCTAAAGATTTGTTATTGATTTTGTAAGTCAGATTTATATTTGTTATGCCACACCCCGATGCATCTTGAGAAAGGGGACTAATTAAAATTACAACAGAATCATTTGGAGATGGCTGTCTAAAGAAATTAAGAAAATGACTACCAAAAGATTACCTGCATCGAAAATTGGCTCAACAATTATCTGAAAAAATGATTGTCCTACAAGCTTACAAGAGAAGACTTCTTGCTGGTTAACTTGAAATAGAGTGTTTCTCGTGAAACATTCTATTTCTATACCTTTTTCGAGTTATAGGTGACTTAGTTCGATAAACTCAAGAGGGATGATAGATTAAAAGAAATTATTTTGCTTGACTATTGGAGGGATTATGGTACATTTGAAATGAATAAAACAGGGAATAGAGGCTGAAAAGCTGTTATCTATGCGTTCTTGGCTTATTTTCGTCAAATTTGGAAAAGTTGCTATCGGCATATACATATTCCCAAAAGCAGAGTTGGTAGCTGTGGTTTTAGGGAGTTTTGATTTAACAGATGATTATACTCATAGTTTTTGCATGGATAGTGTTGTTTGGAGCGATGAGGATTTTTATTATGTCCGTTTTATTGTGGGAAGATTTACTTTGTTTTCTCCTGAAATTGAGTTTTTGTTCAGCCTCTAAACAAAATTTTAAGTTTAGTCTAGACAGACTTATTATTCCAATGAGATGATTTACTGTGGTTTGCCAGATTAGTTGCTAAATCGGTAGTTAAGATTAAGTTTTATTTTTTCAAACTTCAATCCTGCTGAGCGTCTTATGTGATCAATAATATTGTAGCAACCTTACCATTTCTGCTGACTTTTTTACATAGGGTATTTGGGTAAAATATTGGTACGAGAGTTAGGAATGATAGTTTTTCAATTTAAGGAGGAAAATGACAATGACAACATTAAAATGGTTTGCTGGAGGAAGCGAAAGGCGTTGTGAAGCCATGACTATCATAAATCATCTATTGGAAGATATAAAGGATACGCCTCAATTGACTCCCTTGAAAAATCAATTAGTGATTTATCAAAGAAGATTAAAGGACGATGGGACCTCTACTCCATTTATTTTGAGTCAAATGAACGTTGATCTTGCGCGCGTATTGATTGATAACAAGCTAAGTTTGTCAGAAAGTCAAGCCGAGCAGATCAAAAAAATGAGAGAATTATCTGCTATTCGCTATGGTTATTGATGAAGTGCAGGGATATGTTCCTTTCTAAAATTTCCAGTCAAATAAATTGCATTCGTTTTCTCAAGCAGGTATACTAGTATAGTTAGATGAAAAATTCTGAAAATTTAAGAATAGAAAAGAGAACAAATCTTATGGCAAAAGATATTCGTGTCTTACTTTACTACCTTTATACTCCAATTGAAAATGCAGAGCAATTTGCTGCAGACCACTTGGCTTTCTGTAAATCAATCGGCCTTAAAGGGCGTATCCTAGTCGCTGACGAGGGAATTAACGGAACAGTTTCAGGTGATTATGAAACAACTCAAAAATACATGGACTACGTTCACAGCCTCCCAGGCATGGAAGACCTCTGGTTCAAGATTGACGAAGAAAATGAACAAGCCTTCAAGAAGATGTTTGTTCGCTACAAGAAAGAAATTGTCCACCTTGGTTTGGAAGATAACGACTTTGACAACGACATCAACCCACTTGAAACAACAGGTGCTTACTTGTCTCCAAAAGAGTTTAAAGAAGCCCTTCTTGACGAAGACACAGTGGTTCTTGACACACGTAACGATTATGAGTACGACCTAGGACACTTCCGTGGAGCTATCCGCCCAGACATCCGCAACTTCCGTGAGTTGCCACAATGGGTCCGTGACAACAAGGAAAAATTCATGGACAAACGTGTCGTGGTTTACTGTACAGGTGGCGTTCGCTGTGAGAAATTCTCAGGCTGGATGGTCCGTGAAGGCTACAAAGATGTCGGCCAATTGCACGGAGGAATTGCAACTTACGGTAAAGACCCAGAAGTCCAAGGTGAACTTTGGGATGGGAAAATGTACGTCTTTGACGAGCGTATTGCCGTAGATGTCAACCATGTCAACCCAACCATCGTAGGGAAAGACTGGTTTGATGGAACACCATGTGAACGTTATGTCAACTGTGGAAATCCATTCTGTAACCGTCGTATCTTGACATCAGAAGAAAATGAAGACAAGTACCTTCGTGGATGCTCACACGAGTGCCGTGTTCACCCACGTAACCGCTATGTTTCAGAAAATGAATTGACACAAGCTGAAGTGGTCGAGCGCCTAGCCGCTATCGGTGAAAGCTTGGATCAAGCAGCTACTGTATAAGATTAAACAGTCCTTAGGGGCTGTTTTTCTATGCTTTTTACTCAAAAATCTAAAGTTTGTTTCTGTATCTTTCAGGAAAATAAGGTATACTATATGTAAACGATTTCAAAGGAGTCCAGTTATGACGAAAACATTTTTTATTCCAAATAAACAGAGTATTTTAGGAGAACAGGAAATTTTGACTGCCAAGTCGATCTTGGCCTTGTTAGATGGTTTGGAGTCACATAGCTATGATGCTGTCTATCTCCGTCAGCCTCTTAACCGTCTTGAGTATATTGAGTGTGCGATAGTGGGGCAATCACAATTTCTTTTTAAGGTCAGTTATGCTGATGGTCAAAAGGCTTACCGTGTCGATCTTCCTGACCTACTCACGAAGACAGACTGGCAGATTATCAAAGCATTTTTAGAAGCCCTGCTTGCTTATACAGGAACTGAGATTGAAGGACTAGATGGTTTTGATTTTGAAGCTTATTTCCAAGCAAGTATCCAAGCCCATCTAGCAGATACTGCAGCTCGTTTTACGATTTGCCAAGGAATTTTTAATCCTGTTTTCTTTAGTCATGAGGACTTGAAAAGCTTTTTAGAGGCAGATGGTTTGGCACAGTTTGAAGCACGTGTACGTGCGGTTCAAGAGACAGATGCCTACTTTGCAAAAGTTTCCTTCTATCAGGATGGAGAAGGTCAAGTGCACGGTGTTTACCATCTAGCTCAAGGCGTCAAGACTGTTTTACCGAGAGAACCATTTGTTCCTGCAGCCTATATGGAGCAATTGGTGGATAAGGAAGTGCAGTGGGAGATTGACTTGGTTCAAATCACAGGAGATGGCTCTAAACCAGAAGACTATGAAGCTATCGCTCGCTTGGACTATTCAAAGTTCCTAGAGTCACTACCATCAGAATTTTACCACCAACTAGATGCCAATCAATTAGAAGTACAGCCCATCCTAGGACAAGATTTTAAAGCATTAGCACAAGAAAAGTAAAGCAGGTCAATCGACTTGCTTTTTTGACATAGAAAAAATCCTGCCATGAAAGACAGGATTGCTACTCAATGAAAATCAAAGAGCAAACTAGGAAGCTAGCCGCAGGCTGCTCAAAACACTGTTTTGAGGTTGTAGATGAAACTGACGAAGTCAGTAACCATACATACGGTAAGGCGAAGCTGACGTGGTTTGAAGAGATTTTCGAAGAGTATGAAGTTTAAAGAAAGGCCAAGATACGAAGATAATCCCCAATCAGTGCCACTTCAGCTACAAAGAAGAGGAGGATAATAACTCCGTTCACAAGGACAGATAAGAATAATTGATAGAAGGAGTCGGTTTCACTTGATTGACTAGGTCTTGTAATGATATGAAGGCTAGCAAGCAGAATGATTCCAATGCTAATCACACACAAGAGGGCTGTAAATCGTAGGCTATCAAAGAAGGCAAAGAAACTAGCAATAGCAGTGAGGATGATTGGAATTGCCAAGAGTTGACTATATTGTTGGAGAACCTTTTCTAGGGTCCAGTCAGTTTCTTGGTGGATAAATCGTCTCACCACGAAACTACCCAAGAGGAATGAAAAGAAGAAGAGCGTTGTTGCTACTAGGATAGAGATAATCGAAAAGAGATTTAATGAAGCAAATTGTTCAGGGAAGTGATTATGCATATTTGCTATATGTCCATAGTAAGCATGTTTGATATGGTAGATACTAAAGAAAAAGGAAGATGCAGAAAACAGAATGAGCAAGAGGAAGGCTGTATAACTGTGTGTGCTACTTGTTTCAAGACTGCTTGTAGGAGATTTGAGAGCTTCCACTAGCCAAGACCAAAAATCAAGCACTTGCTCTTTCCATTTATCCGTAGATTTTGGAGCTTGGTCGGGGATATAGGGACTTTCTAAGGATTGACTGATAAGAAGGGGCTCTTTCGTGCTTGGTTTTTGCTGAGGAAGTGCTTCTTGACTCTCTTCAGCTATAGTGACTTTTTCTGTTTCTTTAGAAAGATCTTGCTCTTCTTCAGTAGAATCTAATGTTTTCTTTTCTTCTATTTCTGTTCTCGCTTCACTGTCTTCAGGCGTTTCAATTTTCTCTTCTTGCTGATTTTCAAGTTCGACTTTAGCTTGAGAGACTTCCTCCTCTACTTGAGTATTTTTTTCAATTGGTGTATCGAGATCGGCTATCGTTTCTTCAGCCTTGTCTGCAACCTCTTGAGCTTGCTCTTCAGGCTTGTTCTTGCTTGTTGTTTTTACAAAATCATTACTTTCAAACCATTCTTGTTTCATGGTAGAACCTCCTTTTTAGTTAGATAAATATGCCTCCATAGTAGCAAATGTAAGCGCTTTTGTCAACGTCTGTTTGGTATGGATATTAGCTCAATATCATTATCAGCTCTAGCAATGAGTTGATCCTTGGCTTCGGTTTTTTCAGTTTTGTAAGGGTTGCTTAATTCTGTACCTCTTGATTTAGGCTCTTCTCTTGTGAATTGGAAGATAGAACCATAGTTACTTGAGATGTCCCAGTTAATTCGTTGGCTTTCTTTTTGCGTCAGAGTGATTGAGAGATGGTCTTTAGAAGTTAATTCTACCTTGCCGTGAACTTGGATATTCTCAGCGTGGAAGTGATTCTTTGTTGACTCTAGCTGACTATCTGTAAGGTCTGTATCAAAGATATTGACGATATTAGGGGTTGTGAGTTTACTGTTTTTGATACGACTTCCTTCAATTCGGAGGAGATAGCTGTTTGTATTGAGGGTCGCATTTTCAAGGCTAGCATTTATGATGGTGGTTTGTCTGCGATTGGCTGAGATGTTGATTCCTTTTAGGCTTCTTCCTTTTGGAACTTGGAGAATAACTTCATCAAAACGACTAGAGTAGCTACTTGCGATATGAAGAATCCCGCCAATTCCAGAAGAGAGAAACGGACTTTCAGACAGTTTCTTATCAGTGAGGCTTAGAGTTTTGTCGTTTTGATTCGTAACAAGATCATGGTGAGCAGAGAGTGATGGATGGTAAGAAATGTGGATTTGATCATCCAAAGAGTCTGTGATGGTGAGCGCGTGTTGGTGGAGAGTGATCTCTAGGTTTTCGACTTCCTTGCCAAATGTCAGCTCTTCCATCCGACTATCATAGACAGGCTCCTTGGACATGGCAAGTAGGCTCTTGATTCCGTCAGATTGGATACCTATAAAAAGTAGGAAAAAGCCGATAACGGTAGTCACCACACCAAAAATGAGAAATCCTTTTGTCCATTTACGCATGCTGGTCACCTCTCTTTCCTTTTTTGAGAACAAATTGCACCAGGCGAACAATGAGTAGACCGAAGAAGCGAGCTACATAGGAAATACCTAGTAAGACTAGTGAAGAAGCACCGATAGCCAGTAAACCAGAACCAAAAATCAAGATAAAGGCTGATTTAGCTTGGGCGAGGACAGTGAAACTTTCAACTAAAAATAGGAATCCGCCGATGATACCAAGTATGGAAACTGCAAAGAAAGCCAGAATGACAGTCAAAGCAGCCACAAAGATTCCGAACAGAGCCACGAGGATGGCGATTCCCAGAGGAATGCCGATGGGTGCCGCAAGGAGGGCTAACAAGGCGATATGCAAAATTTGTCGGTTATTCTTTTGAGCAGGCGCTTCATTGATTTTTTTGTCGAGAAGATTAGAGAGGACTTCGTGAGCTGCTTCCTTAGGAGTTCCCAAACTAGCGATGAGTTCTTCTTCTCCCTCGACTCCAGCATCGTCAAAGAGTTCTCTGAAATAGTCCATGGCTTCGATGCGGTCAGCTTCAGGTAGTTTCTTGAGATAGAGTTCTAGCTGAGTCAGGTATTCAGTTCTTGTCATGGCGGATACTCCCTTCTATGATGCCATTGATGGTGTCTGTATAGAGTGTCCATTCATCTTTTAGGGTCACGAGCTGTTCTATACCACCATTTGTCAAGGAGTAGTATTTGCGCATGCGACCTTGGAACTCTCTAGAATAGGTTGTCAGAAAGCTATTGCCCTCCAATTTTTTGAGAATGGGATAGAGTGTAGATTCTTTGATATTAGCGATCAGCTTAATGGTTTGGCTAATCTCATAACCATAAGAATCATCCTGCTCCAGTACGGCCAAGATGAGAAATTCAATCAAGGCAGAGGATGTTGGAAAGTACATGGGGAACCTCCTTTTCTAATGTGTAAGATTTTTATATATAATTTTTCTACACATACATTGTACATCTAAATGAAAGCCCTGTCAAGAGAAATGTATAAAATTTTTATATATAAAAAACTTCTAGCTAAAACTAGAAGTTTAAAGGATTTTATCAGCTCTGTCTACTGTAAAGAGGGCCACGGTCATGATGATATCGACGAGTAAGAGGGCAGCTACAGCTGGCACCCAAGAGTGGAAAAGGTCAAAACTGTAACCAAAGAGGGTTGGCCCAAAGGCTGCTAGGATATAGCCTCCTGTTTGAGATAAGCCGGACAATTGGGCTGTCTTTTCAGGGGCGCTTGTCTTGAGTGAAAAGTTGACCATGAGATAAGGGAAGAGGGCGCTGGTTGCGGTTCCGATGAGGAGATGGATGGCAAGCCAGTAAATGAAATTATTGATCGGGAAAAAGAGCATGGAAATGCCGACCACGCCAGCCAGTGAAACCAGAGTGAGCATGAGCTGACGGTTGCGAGTTGATAAGCTGGTTGTCAGGCTTGGGATGGTCATTGAAAAAGGAATGCTAATCAGCGAGAAGATAGAAGTCAGCAAACCAGCTTCGTGACTAGATAGGCCTGCATGGATGGCCATGGTAGGTAACCAAGTCATAGCAGTGTAAAAGAGCAAGGATTGAAAACCTGCAAAGACAATAACTGCCCAGACCTGTTTATTACGCATAATCTTTGCTTTGCTTTTTTGTTTGCTTTGTGGAGCCAATCTGTGATTATAGCGGTGATTTGGGAGCCAGACCAAAAAAGTTGCTAGACAGAGCAGGGTGAGGAGGATGATAAGTCCTTTCCAAGAACTGGCCTGTGTAATAGGCACGGCTAGATAGGAGGCCAGAGCCGTCGCAATCCCCATAGACGTTACATATAAGGTGGTCAGAAAGCCAATCTTCTTTGGTTGATTGGCTTGGATAAGACTAGGAAGCAAAACATTGATGACTGAGATACTTGCCCCAACCATCAAGGTTCCTAGATAGAGCAGGGGCAGATTGATTAGTCGAATCAGAGAACCAATGGTTAAGAAGAAGAGGCTGTAGGTAAAGAGATGCTCCAAGCCAATTTTCTGAGCCAGTCGGGTAGAAAAGAGTGAGAAGAGGGTAAACATGAGGAGAGGCAGGCTGGTCAAGACACCAAGCGAACTAACTTCTACCCCCAGACCTTGCGAAATATCTCCCAAAATAATGGGTAAAACAGTAAAAGGAGTCCGCAAGGAAACACCAATCAGGATAATACCTGGAACAAAAAAGAGTGATTGCTTTTTCATATATTACCTCTTCTAGCTGATTTTAATAACAGCTTATTTTAAGGTTTTTTCCCTATAATGTCAAGTAAGGTTTCTGGCTTTCAAGATAAAAATGGGAAAGTCTTGAAAATTATGATAAAATAGTGGAAGGAAAAATTCAGGAGAATAGTAGTGACTCAAAATGTTGACAGTCTTCTCGTATCCATTGTAATCAGTGCATACAATGAAGAAAAATATCTGCCTGGTCTAATTGAAGACTTAAAAAATCAAACCTATCCTAAAGAAAATATTGAAATTCTATTTATAAATGCTATGTCTACAGATGGGACAACAGCCATCATTCAGCAATTTATAAAAGAAGACACAGAGTTTAACTCAATTAGATTGTATAACAATCCTAAGAAAAATCAAGCTAGTGGTTTTAACCTGGGAGTTAAACATTCTGTAGGGGATCTTATTTTAAAAATTGATGCTCATTCAAAAGTTACTGAGAGTTTTGTAATGAATAATGTGGCTGTTATTCAACACGGTGAATCTGTCTGTGGGGGACCTAGACCGACGATTGTTGAAGGAAAGGGAAAATGGGCAGAGACCTTGCATCTTGTTGAGGAAAATATGTTTGGCAGTAGCATTGCCAATTATCGAAATAGTTCCGAGGATAGATATGTTTCTTCTATTTTTCATGGGATGTATAAACGAGAGGTTTTCCAGAAGGTTGGTTTAGTAAATGAGCAACTTGGCCGAACTGAAGATAATGATATTCATTATAGAATTCGAGAGCAGGGTTATAAAATACGCTATAGCCCAAGTATTTTATCTTATCAGTATATTCGACCAACGCTCAAGAAAATGCTGCATCAAAAGTATTCAAATGGTTTGTGGATTGGTTTGACAACTCATGTTCAGCCTAAGTGTTTATCATTATTTCACTATGTTCCTTGTTTATTTGTTTTGAGTCTTGTGTTTAGTCTAGCATTGTTACCGATCACATCCGTATTCATAAGTTTACTATTAGGTGCCTATTTTCTACTTTTGTCATTACTCACTTTGCTGACTTTATTGAAACATAGAAATGGATTTCTAATTGTGATGCCCTTTCTTTTATTTTTCATTCACTTTGCTTATGGTCTTGGGACGATTGTAGGTTTAATTAGAGGAGTTAGATGGAAGAAGGAGTACAAGGAAACAGTTCTTTATTTGGAAAAATAAGCTAAATAAATCAAAATATGTTACAATTACAATATAGCAAGACCCTTTTAAGGAGGAGTAAATTCCTATGAATAAAAAACTCACAGATTATGTGATTGATCTGGTGGAAATTTTAAATAAACAACAAAAGCAGGTTTTTTGGGGAATATTTGATATTTTCAGTATGGTGGTTTCCATCATTGTATCTTATATTTTATTTTATGGGCTGATTAATCCAGCCCCTGTTGACTACATTATCTATACGAGTTTGGCCTTCCTGTTCTATCAATTGATGATTGGATTTTGGGGGTTGAATGCTAGTATTAGTCGTTACAGCAAGATTACGGACTTTATGAAAATCTTTTTTGGTGTGACTGCTAGCAGTGTTTTGTCTTATGGAATCTGCTATGCCTTCTTGCCACTTTTTTCAATCCGTTTCATCATTCTCTTTATCTTGTTGAGTACCTTCTTGATTTTATTGCCACGGATTACTTGGCAGTTAATCTACTCTAGACGCAAAAAAGGAAGTGGCGATGGAGAACACCGTCGAACCTTCTTGATTGGTGCTGGTGATGGCGGAGCCCTCTTTATGGATAGTTACCAACATCCAACCAGTGATTTGGAACTGGTCGGTATTTTGGATAAGGACGCTAAGAAAAAGGGCCAAAAACTTGGTGGGATTCCTGTTTTGGGTTCATATGATGAATTGCCTGAATTAGCCAAACGCCATCAAATCGAGCGTGTTATCGTTGCGATTCCGTCGCTTGACCCGTCAGAATATGAGCGTATCTTGCAGATGTGTAATAAGCTGGGTGTCAAATGTTACAAGATGCCTAAGGTTGAAACTGTTGTTCAGGGACTTCACCAAGCAGCTACTGGGCTTCCAAAAAATTGATATCACGGACCTTTTGGGTCGTCAGGAAATTCGTCTTGACGAATCGCGTCTGGGCGCAGAACTGACCGGTAAGACAATCTTTAGTCACAGGTGCTGGTGGCTCAATCGGTTCTGAAATCTGTCGCCAAGTTAGTCGCTTCAATCCTGAGCGCATCGTCTTGCTCGGTCACGGGGAAAACTCAATCTACCTTGTTTATCACGAATTGATTCGCAAGTTCCAAGGGATTGATTATGTGCCAGTTATTGCCGATATTCAAGACTACGACCGCTCTGTTGCAAGTCTTTGAGCAGTACAAGCCAGCTATTGTTTATCATGCGGCTGCCCACAAGCACGTTCCTATGATGGAGCGCAATCCAAAAGAAGCCTTCAAAAACAATATCCGCGGAACTTACAATGTTGCTAGAGGCCGTTGATGAAGCTAAGGTGCCTAAGATGGTTATGATTTCGACGGATAAGGCGGTCAATCCACCAAATGTTATGGGAGCGACCAAGCGCGTGGCTGAGTTGATTGTCACTGGCTTTTAACCAACGTAGCCAATCGACCTACTGTGCGGTTCGTTTTGGGAATGTACTTGGTAGCCGTGGTAGTGTCATTCCAGTCTTTGAACGCCAGATTGCTGAAGGTGGGCCTGTAACGGTGACAGACTTCCGCATGACCCGTTACTTTCATGACCATTCCAGAAGCTAGCCGTCTGGTTATCCATGCTGGTGCCTATGCCAAGGATGGAGAAGTCTTTATCCTTGATATGGGCAAACCAGTCAAGATTTATGACTTTGGCCAAGAAAATGGTCCTTCTAAGTGGACACACCGAGAGCGAAATTCCAATTGTTGAAGTTGGAATCCGCCCAGGCGAAAAACTCTACGAAGAACTCTTGGTTTCGACCGAACTGGTTGATAACCAGGTTATGGATAAGATTTTCGTTGGTAAGGTTAATGTCATGCCTCTAGAAGCCATCGATCAAAAGATTGAAGAGTTCCGCACTCTCAGTGGAGATGAGTTGAAGCAAGCTATTATCGCCTTTGCCAATCAAACTACCCACGTTGAATAAAAAAGAAAACGCATATTATCAGGTCTTGAAAAACCTTGGTAATATGCGTTTTGTTATGTAGTAGACTTGCTACTCATCGTATTCTGCTACTCAATACCACGTCAACGTCGCCTTGCCGTAGGTATGCTACTGACTTCGTCAGGTCTATCTGCAACGCACAGCGTTTGAGCAGTCTGCGGCTAGTTTCCTAACGTGTGCTCTCTGATTTTCATTGAGTATGAAATTGAGTATGTTGCCCAGTCTCCGTTATATTATTGAAAATACTCCAAAACTTCTAGGGGTTTGTGGGCGATATAATCAGGTTGATAGTTTAGCAAGTCTGCTTGCTCTCCAAATCCCCAAGTGACGGCCAATTTCTGAATGCCTGTTTCTTGGGCTCCCAGCATATCAAACTTGGTATCTCCGATGATGATGGCTTGTTCTGGTGCTAGTTGATGTGTCTGCAAGGCTTGGCGAATGACATCTGCCTTATGGGGTGCTTCAGGGCTGGAACCATAAATGCCATCAAAGAAATGATAGATTCCCAAGTTTTTAGTCATGTCTTGAGCGGTTGGAGTATTCTTTGTAGTGGTGATATAAAGAGGGTAATTGCTCGATAGCTCCTCAAGCAAGTCTACAATCTGAGGAAAGAGTTGAGCTTCATGGATTCCTTTTTCCTTGTAGTAAGAACGGTATGTCTGCACGGCTTCAGAGATTAGTTCTTTGGGAAGGCAGGTCGCAAAACTACTTTCGAGGGGCGGCCCCATAAAACCACGAATAGTTTTGGCATCAGGGCTAGGCACCCTGAGCTCCTTAAAGGTATGGGTAAAGGCATTGTGAATCCCGATAGAACTGTCGACGAGGGTTCCATCCAGATCGAAAAAAATCGCTGTGATAGAGGTCATGGTTTCTCCTATTTGATAAACTTATTCTCCGAAAATTTCTTTTTGGAGGCGACGACCAGTAGGGGTGGCAGCGAGTCCACCTTCAGCTGTTTCACGGAAGGCAGTTGGCATGCTTGCTCCTACTTGGTACATGGCATCGATAACTTCATCCACAGGAATTTTAGATTCGATACCTGCCAGGGCCATGTCTGCTGCGATGAAGGCAAAGCTAGCTCCCATGGCATTGCGCTTGACGCAGGGAACTTCGACCAAGCCGGCAACAGGGTCACAGATGAGGCCTAGCATATTTTTAATGACAAAGGCAATGGCCTGACTGGCCTGATAAGGTGTTCCACCGGCAGCTAGAGTCAAGGCCGCAGCACTCATAGCAGAGGCCGAACCAACCTCGGCCTGGCAACCGCCTTCAGCACCTGAGATAGAGGCATTGTTTGCGATGACTAGTCCAAAGGCACCTGCAGCAAAGAGGAAATCCAGCTGTTGCTCGTGGCTGAGGTCTAATTTTTCAATAGCAGCAGTGAGAACAGAAGGGAGACAGCCGGCACTTCCTGCGGTCGGAGTAGCGCAGACCAAGCCCATTTTAGCATTGTGTTCATTGACTGCAATAGCATTTCGGGCAGCAGAGAGAATCGTGTAATCTGACAGAGTTTTTCCGTTTTTGATGTAGTGATCCAATTTGGCAGCATCTCCACCTGTCAAGCCACTACGAGATTTATTTTCATTGAGGCCGAGTTGGACAGAGGCTTTCATGACTTCCAGATTGCGTTCCATGAGAAGGAGGACTTCTTCACGTTCGCGACCGGTCAATTCAAACTCTGTTGTAATCATAAGTTCTGCGACATTTCCTTGAAAGTCCAGATCTGCTTGCTCGACCAATTCTTTGATAGAATAAAACATGCTTCCTCCTATTTAAAGAAATTGACATTGTGGAGATGAGGAATTTTTCGAATTTCTTCGATAGCCTCATCACAGTTGCGACTGTCAACTTCGATAATCATAATGGCTTTTTCACCAGCTTTCTCACGAGTAACATTCATCTGGGCGATATTGATACCATAGCGGGAAAGTGCCTCCGTAACAAGGGCAATCATACCTGGAATATCTTGATGAACGATGATGATAGTCGGTGTATTCATATTGAGAGAGACGGCAAAGCCATTGAGCTCGGTTACCTGAATATTACCGCCACCGATAGAAATACCAGTTACGCTGATAGTCTTGTGCGCATTTTTGACGGTAATTTTAGTGGTATTGGGGTGAGGGGCATTACTGTCTTTCTGAATGGTCCAGACAATCTTGATGCCGCGCTTGTGGGCAATCTCCAGACTGTTTGGGATTTCAGGATCATCTGTATCCATGCCCAAAATACCAGCAACAAGGGCTAGGTCTGTCCCGTGACCACGATAGGTCTTGGCAAATGAGTTAAATAGTTGGAATTCGACTTCTGTCGGAGTATCATCAAAAATGGAAGAAACAATCTTCCCAATACGCACAGCACCAGCGGTATGGCTACTAGATGGGCCAATCATAACTGGTCCGATGATATCAAAGACAGATTGAAAACGAAGTGATTTCATCAGTTTCCCCTTATAAAAATTCTTATCTCTATTATATCAAAGAATGAAGGTCTTGGCTTTAATTGCGGATGAAAACCTTTCTAATACCTCAAATAGCATAAAAATAGTATCTTTTATGACAAAAAACACATTATTTAGGGAAATAAAAAATAATTTTGTAATATTTCTACATAAAAGTGTCAAGAAACGGTAATATTTAAAGGGTATGATAGAACTATAGAAAGAAGGAGAATTTTCAAATATGAAATCAACAACTAAAAAGATTAAAACAACTCTTGCAGGAGTAGCTGCCTTGTTTGCAGTATTTGCTCCATCATTTGTATCTGCTCAAGAATCATCAACTTACACTGTTAAAGAAGGTGATACACTTTCAGAAATCGCTGAAACTCACAACACAACTGTTGAGAAATTGGCAGAAAACAACCACATCGACAACATCCATATGATTTATGTTGGTCAAGAGTTGGTTATCGACGGTCCAGCAGCGCCAGTAGCACCAGCCTCAACGACTTATGAAGCTCCAGCTGCCCAAGACGAAACTGTTTCAGCCACAGTGGCAGAAACTACAGAGGTAGAGGAAGAAACTCCAGCAGCAAGCGAAACAGTAGCAGAAGAAACAGTTGTTTCAACTGTAAGCGGATCTGAAGCAGAAGCCAAAGAATGGATCGCTCAAAAAGAATCAGGCGGTAGCTACACAGCTACAAACGGACGTTATATCGGACGTTACCAATTGACAGATTCATACTTGAACGGTGACTACTCAGCTGAAAACCAAGAACGTGTAGCAGATGCCTACGTTGCAGGACGTTACGGTTCATGGACTGCCGCTAAAAACTTCTGGCTTAACAACGGCTGGTATTAAGAAATAACGAACAGAATAATATGAAAAGGTCGAGGAAATCCCTCGACTTTTTTATATTTCCTTCGGTTGATAATAGGTTTCTACTTCTTTTTTGAGATGAGACAGCATAGAAGTTTCCTCGGTCAGCTCTAGAAGTGAGAAACCTTTTTGGATAAGTTTAGCATCATCCGTACAAATCCCGATACGGACATAGCAGATAGCAAGCCTATCGTAGTGCTTCTTTTTCTTGGCATCCTCTAGTAAAGTATAGCAGATTTGTTGGCACATGTTTTTGTCTTGATGGTGTAAGTAAATGGTGGAAAGGTTGAGTAGGATTGTCACTCGCAAGTCATGTAGATGTTGATAGTTTTTATAGACTTCCAAGCGTTGTAAGATTTTTTCAGTGATGAGATGGAGGTGTTCAATGGGAAAGCTGAAAAGGATGGTATTGAGGATTTTTAGGTCATTTTCATACCATGTATCTTGTTTTTCAATTTTTTCCCAAAGTTTTGTGACAGTCTGTTTCACTTGGTTTGACAGTTGCTCTGTACCATGTTGACGGATATGAATGACAATTTCCAGCATATCCCTTATTTCTTCTATAGGAAGGTCGTGATGGGTCTTGAGATAGTTTTGGCATGTTTCAAAAAAATCAACTAGACTACTGCTGCCAATGATAGAACTCATATTGAGATAAGTTTGCATGATTTCTGTTCGTTGGTTAGGTTGATAGAGATGGCAGATATAGTCAAACTCTTCAAAACTCATATTAATCTGTCGGAGAAGAAATTCCATGTTTTCATATTTGGGAGTTACCTTGCCACTTTCAATCTTTGATAGGCTGGTTCTTGAAAGGACATCTCCGCAGACCTCTTCTTGGGTCAATCCTTTTGACTCACGTATTTCTTTATATACTTTTCCGAAATCATAACGCATAATTTTCTCCTTTTCGTGAAAAAAGTTAACAAACAATAAAATCCTATTAAAAATATTGTATCATAGTAATATAAAAAGTAAAAAAGAAAGCTAAAATAAGTTTGGTGTAATTTTAATATGGGGTTAATGAGTACTATGATGTAGCTAGAAAAGAGGTGGAAAAATGTTTAAAAATAAGGAGCTTTTTCGAGTAGTCATGATATTTGTGATAGGAACTATCCTCATTTTAATGACACCAGTCTTATTTAAAGTTGTTATGGCACTATTTTCAAAATAGATAGGCTTCTGCTTTAGGAGGAGTCGTGAATCAGGAGGTTAAGTGATGAACTACAATTTAAAATATCTTTTATCAGGAATATTTATCATAGTCTTTATAGGTTTCCTAGTCTGGATGCGTTATTTTAATCAGAGGAAGGAAGAAGAGCATTCGGATGTGTCTTTTGAAGCGAGGTTAGATAGTGAGGTCAAGACCTTATATAAACAACTAGGATTGGGTGAGGAGCCTCATTATTTCTTAGCGTATCGCTACCTACATCCCTGGTTTAATTTGGCGATTTTACCACCAACAGTTGAAATTTTCTTAACTAAAATAGCACTAGTGATGGTAACACCAGATGAATTGCTGATAAGAAATCTTGGAAATGGGATGACTTTCACAAATGAGCATCATCGCGATTTGCGGCAAGGACTTATCCGCATTCCAAAATCAGAGATGAAAGAATTTGAGATTCGCAACTGGAAAAGAGCTTTTGTATTTGGCGATTTTTTGACAATTAAAACAAGCCAACATAGCTATTATTTACAGGTTAGAGATGATGGACTTCAAAAGGGAAGTCTTTCAACCAAACATTTCTCAGACTTGAAACAACAAGATTTTCTCGGATTATTGACAGATAAAAGAACATTCTGATAGACAATTGCTCAAAAAACTAACCTCTAAACATTCAAAAACCACACAGTGTTTTCAGCATGGAACATAATCAAGCTGAGAGAATCACTGTGTGGTTTTATTGGAAAGTTAGTTTTTGCTAGCCTTTTATATACTTTATTCGACAAAAGACAATTAAATTAGCGATAGCCGATTACTTACTGCTGACCGAATGATGTAACTCCGCCACCTAAACTAGCGAGATCATCACTGTTTGTTGTGGGAACTCCAGCATTGTTACTATTGGTATTAGTTTCTGCTTGAGCTTCTGAAGTATTAGCTGCTTGATTTTGTGTACTTGCCACATCATTTCCGCTGCTGCCAGCACTATCAGATGAAGGTTGTTCGCTTGCAGGCGCTTGTGAACTGTATCTGCTCCCATTTGACTCAGTATAGGTTGGAGTGTAGCTCCCTCCTCCTGAAGAATAGGTTTCTCTTTCCCCCTCGCTACTAGTCGTTCCTGTTTCTTTTTTGTCAGTCTTTTGTCCTTCTTTTTTAGTCAAGACTTCAACTTGCTTTTGGAATTTAGAAATTAGTTCTTGGATGGGTTTTATTTTTTCATCAATAGTGGCTTGTTCGCTTGTGGAGTTGACACTTTTAATGATTTCTAGTATTTTTTGTAAGGAAGTGATGGCTGTTTCAAGTGCTTGTTTATCTTCAAACTGACTATCGGATTCCTTTATATCCATTTTTAAAGCTTTTTCGCTATAATGATTGGTGATTTTATCGGCAGTAGAAGTAAGAAAGTCTGCTAATGTTTGCTTGCCTTCGTCAGTGTTTGGCTTCAATTCTTGAATTTTTTTCCAATCCTCTATAATTGTTTCAGAATCTATATTAAAATCTTTGATGGCTTTTTTTACTTGTTCGACATCTTGTTCATTTTTTTGCCGTTTGAAGAAAGCAATATTGCCTTTTTCTGTTAAGATGTTTTCTTGATGAATGACTAAACCTATTAAAAGTCCAAGACTTGCGACAATGATAATAGTAAAAATGGTATTTTTTGATTTTAGAATATCTTTGTAGTTTTTCACAATCGTTCTACGTACATGGATGGTAGTATCTTTAAGGGATCATGTACGTATTCCTCCTCAATATAGTATATCATTTTTAGTTTATTTTATAAATAAGATAATAAGCAGTAGCGGGATTAAGCTATAAATTACCCTCATTTCAAACAATTATATATGTATTTGCAGAGAGCTTGTAGATTATCAGTCTCTTTCTTGTCTTCTCCAACCAAGCATGTTATAATGAATACTGCTCAAGCGACCTTCAATCGTTAAGCACACACGACCTTCAATCGTGAACTAGTCATTTCGTTTATCTTTTATTACGTCGTTAACTCGTCTTGCCTAACTCAAGTTATGCCTGCGACTCGTTGCCTAGTCCTAAAAGCAAACGAAAAGACTATACTCGAAGAAATTCTATTGAAAGTCATAGTAAATAGAATTTTGAGGGGTATAAATAAACGAATAGATGGGAGACTTACCATGAGTGATAACTCTAAAACACGTGTTGTTGTGGGGATGAGTGGTGGTGTTGATTCGTCGGTGACGGCTCTTCTTCTCAAGGAGCAGGGTTACGATGTGATTGGCATCTTCATGAAGAACTGGGACGACACAGATGAAAACGGCGTCTGTACGGCGACCGAAGATTACAAGGATGTGGCTGCGGTAGCAGACCAGATTGGCATTCCCTACTACTCTGTCAATTTTGAAAAAGAGTACTGGGACCGCGTTTTCGAGTATTTCCTAGCAGAATACCGTGCGGGACGCACGCCAAATCCAGATGTTATGTGTAACAAGGAAATCAAGTTCAAGGCCTTTTTGGACTATGCCATGACCTTAGGGGCAGACTATGTAGCGACTGGGCATTATGCCCGAGTGGCGCGTGATGAAGATGGTACTGTTCATATGCTTCGTGGCGTGGACAATGGCAAGGACCAAACCTATTTCCTCAGTCAACTTTCGCAAGAACAACTCCAAAAAACCATGTTCCCATTGGGACATTTGGAAAAGCCTGAAGTTCGCAGACTAGCAGAAGAAGCAGGCCTTGCGACTGCTAAGAAGAAAGACTCGACAGGAATTTGCTTTATCGGAGAAAAGAACTTTAAAAACTTTCTCAGCAACTACCTGCCAGCTCAGCCTGGTCGCATGATGACTGTGGATGGTCGCGATATGGGTGAGCATGCAGGACTTATGTACTATACGATTGGTCAGCGTGGCGGTCTCGGTATCGGTGGGCAACACGGTGGTGACAATGCACCTTGGTTCGTTGTCGGAAAAGACCTGAGCAAGAATATTCTCTATGTAGGACAAGGATTCTACCATGATTCGCTCATGTCAACCAGCCTTGAGGCTAGTCAGGTTCACTTTACTCGTGACATGCCAGAGGAGTTTACGCTCGAATGTACGGCTAAATTCCGCTACCGTCAGCCTGATTCTAAGGTGACCGTCCATGTCAAAGGAGACAAGGCAGAGGTTATCTTTGCAGAACCGCAACGCGCCATCACACCAGGTCAGGCAGTTGTCTTTTACGACGGGGAAGAGTGTCTAGGTGGTGGTTTGATTGACAATGCTTACCGCGATGGACAAGTTTGTCAGTACATTTAGATTGACAAATTTTCTCAATTTGCTACAATAATAAAAGCAATAGAAATGATGGTCAAAGCTCATGGATGTTGCAGGCTTTTTTGTCCTGCACTTCTTTGGAGTTTTGACTGTTTTTGTGTCGTTTAGAGGAAAGGACAAAAATGACTCAGCAAGACTTTCGGACAAAAGTAGGAAATACAATTTTTGGAGTTCGGGCGACAGCCTTGATTCTTCAAAATCGCAAGCTTCTAGTCACCAAAGATAAGGGCAAGTATTATACTATCGGTGGTGCGATTCAAGTCAATGAAAGCACGGAAGACGCGGTAGTCCGTGAAGTGAGGGAAGAACTGGGTGTCGAAGCTCAAGCTGGGCAGCTAGTTTTTGTGGTTGAAAATCGTTTTGAACAGGACGGTGTTTATTATCACAATATCGAGTTTCATTATCTGGTGGATTTGCTTGAAGATGCCCCATTGACCATGCAGGAAGATGAGAAAAGGCAGCCCTGTGAATGGATTGACATAGACAAGCTTAAGGGTATCAATCTAGTTCCAGCCTTTTTAAAAATAGCCCTGCCAGATTGGGACGGCCAACTAAGACACATTCATCTTGAGGAATAGGAGAGAAAATGATGGTTAAGCTTATTGCCCATGTACTTGTTCATAGTGGTGATGATTATTTGCTCATTCAGCGTTCGGAAATTAAAAGAGGACAACCCAATGTTTATCCAACTTACTGGGATATTCCTGGTGGCGGGGTTGAAAAGGGTGAACTTCCGCGAGATGGAGCTCTTAGAGAATGTATTGAAGAAGCGGGAGTTAGGCTAGATAGCAGTTCGCTCAGACTTCTTCACGAAGATAGTCAACTGGATACCTCTAAGGATACTGTCTTTACTCGATTAGTTTATAAAGCAGAGTGGGTTGGGGAGAAGCCAATTATCAGATTAGATCCTGAAGAGCATACGCACTTTAAATGGGTTACTATGGCTCAAGCTCTAGAGGAGGAGAAGTTAGTTCCTTATTTACGAGAAATTTTTGAAAGGTTAAGAAATGACATATAATTTTACTGAAGAATACGATATTATTGTAATCGGTGCGGGACACGCTGGGGTCGAGGCTTCCTTGGCCGCTAGCCGTATGGGTTGTAAGGTCTTACTTGCGACTATCAACATTGAAATGCTGGCTTTCATGCCTTGCAATCCCTCTATCGGTGGTTCTGCCAAGGGGATTGTTGTGCGTGAAGTTGATGCCCTCGGTGGCGAGATGGCCAAAACCATTGACAAGACTTACATCCAGATGAAGATGCTTAACACAGGGAAGGGGCCAGCTGTCCGTGCCCTTCGTGCGCAGGCTGACAAGGAGCTTTACTCTAAGGAGATGCGCAAGACGGTTGAAAATCAAGAAAATCTGACCCTTCGTCAAACCATGATTGATGAGATTTTAGTGGAAGATGGCAAGGTTGTCGGTGTGCGTACAGCGACCAATCAAGAGTATGCTGCTAAGGCTGTTATCGTGACCACAGGGACTGCTCTCCGTGGGGAAATTATCATCGGAGACCTCAAGTACTCATCAGGTCCTAACCACAGCCTAGCTTCTATTAACCTTGCTGACAATCTCAAGGAACTGGGGCCTCGAAATCGGTCGTTTCAAGACAGGAACCCCTCCACGTGTCAAGGCTTCTTCTATCAATTACGATGTGACAGAGATTCAGCCAGGGGACGAAGCGCCAAATCACTTCTCATATACTTCACGTGATGAGGATTATGTCAAGGACCAGGTGCCATGCTGGTTGACATATACCAATGGTACCAGTCATGAGATTATTCAAAACAACCTTCACCGCGCGCCTATGTTTACAGGTGTGGTCAAGGGAGTGGGACCTCGTTACTGTCCGTCGATTGAGGACAAGATTGTACGCTTTGCGGACAAGGAACGTCACCAGCTCTTCCTTGAGCCAGAAGGGCGCAATACAGAGGAAGTCTATGTTCAAGGACTTTCAACCAGTCTGCCTGAGGATGTCCAGCGTGACTTGGTTCATTCCATCAAAGGTTTGGAAAATGCAGAGATGATGCGGACAGGTTATGCCATTGAGTATGATATGGTCTTGCCTCATCAGTTGCGTGCAACTCTGGAAACCAAGAAAATCTCAGGTCTTTTCACTGCTGGTCAGACAAATGGAACGTCAGGTTATGAAGAAGCTGCTGGCCAAGGGATTATCGCGGGTATTAATGCGGCTCTGAAAATCCAAGGCAAGCCTGAATTGATTTTGAAGCGCAGTGATGGTTATATCGGGGTGATGATTGATGACTTGGTGACCAAGGGAACCATTGAACCTTACCGTCTATTGACCAGTCGTGCTGAATACCGTCTCATTCTCCGTCATGACAATGCCGATATGCGTTTGACAGAGATGGGACGCGAGATTGGACTTGTGGACGATGAACGTTGGTCTCGATTTGAAATCAAGAAAAATCAATTTGACAATGAGATGAAGCGCCTAGACAGCATCAAACTCAAGCCAGTAAAGGAAACCAATGCCAAGGTTGAGGAGATGGGCTTCAAGCCGTTGACCGATGCAGTGACAGCCAAGGAATTCCTTCGTCGTCCAGAAGTTTCTTACCAAGATGTGGTAGCCTTCATCGGACCAGCAGCAGAGGACTTGGATGACAAGATTGTCGAATTGATTGAAACAGAAATCAAGTACGAAGGCTACATCTCCAAAGCCATGGATCAAGTAGCCAAGATGAAACGCATGGAAGAAAAACGCATTCCAGCCAATATCGACTGGGATGACATTGATTCTATCGCAACCGAAGCTCGTCAGAAGTTCAAACTTATCAATCCAGAAACCATCGGCCAAGCCAGCCGTATTTCGGGAGTAAATCCAGCAGATATTTCTATTTTGATGGTGTATCTTGAAGGTAAAAATCGTAGTATTTCTAAAAATCAAGAAAAGAAAGCATAGAGAAAAACAGCTCCGTCTTCGGGGCTGTTTTCTTGCTTTATTCTTCATCTGGTGTGAGGATCATTGGGATGATGATTGGTTCACGTTCTGTATTTTCATAAAGGAAGGGGCGAATAGCGTTGACAATGGCACCATTGACTGATTGCACGCTAGCATCCTTGTTTTTCAGTGCGATACGAATGGCATTGAAGAGGATGCGCTGGCTTTGGCGAATCAAGTCGCCAGACTCTCTCATGTAGACAAAGCCTCGGCTGAGGATGTCTGGACCAGATAGAATCATCTGAGACTTGAAGTCGACAGTTGCGACTGCCAGAACGACACCGTCTTCAGATAAATCGCGACGATCTTTAAGGACAGCAGCACCGATTTCACCGATACGATTTCCATCGACATAGATATCTTGGGCGTTGAAATGACCTGCGATACGAGCAGAATCTGCGGTAAGGGCAAGCACATCACCATTGCTCATGATAAAGATATTGTCCTTCTCAACACCAGTATCCACTGCTAGTCCAGCGTGGACCTTTTGCATGCGGTATTCACCGTGTACAGGCATGAAGTATTTTGGCTTAATCAAGCGGAGCATGAGTTTTTGCTCTTGCTGGCCACCGTGTCCAGATGTATGGATATTGTTCACTTTACCGTGGATAACTTCGACACCAGCTTCTGAAATAATATTGATCAGCTTGTTGACGCTAGTCGTATTTCCAGGGATTGGACTTGAAGAGAAGATAACTGTATCACCAGGTTGGAGTTGTACCTGACGGTGGGTTCCGTTGGCGATACGAGAGAGGGCAGCCATCGGTTCCCCCTGACTACCTGTACAGAGGATGAGAACCTCGCCCGCAGGGTAGTCTTTAATTTCATTTGGCTCGATAAAGGTTCCCTTAGGAGCTTTGATGTAGCCAAGATCGATTCCGTTGACAATGGCCTTTTCCATAGAGCGACCAAAGACCGCAATCTTGCGTCCAGTCTTAACAGCAGCTTCAGTTGCTTGCTGGAGACGGAAGATATTTGAGGCAAAGGATGCAAAGATGATGCGTCCTTCAATGCCTTGGATAATCTTCATGATGGACTGACCAACGACTTTTTCAGAGTTGGTAAAGGTTGGCACTTCCGCATTTGTCGAGTCAGACAGGAGACAGAGTACGCCTTCTTCACCAAGAGCTGCCATACGGTGCAAGTCTGCTGGTTCACCAACTGGTGTAAAGTCAAACTTAAAGTCACCCGTACAAACGATTTTCCCTTGAGGAGTATGAATGACAATCCCTAAAGGCTCTGGAATAGAGTGAGTGGTTCTAAAGAAAGTTGCCTTAAGATTTTTAAAGGTCAACTCAGTGTTGTGGTTGATTTCGTAAAGTTTGGCGTTGCGCAAGAGGCCGTGTTCTTCGAGTTTCCCACGGATCAAAGCCAAGGCAAGTGGTCCAGCATAGATTGGGACATTTGCTTGCTTGAGTAGGAATGGAATCCCACCGATGTGGTCCTCGTGTCCGTGGGTAATCAAAACAGCCTTGACGCGGTCGATATTGTCTACGATGTAAGAGTAGTCAGGAATGACATAGTCGATACCAAGCAAGTCATCTTCTGGGAATTTAATCCCAGCATCGACGATGATAATCTCATCTTGGTATTCAATCCCGTATGTATTTTTCCCGATTTCTCCCAGACCACCGATGGCAAAAACGCCGACTTCTTCAGGTTTAAGAGTATAGGCCATATTAGAACTCCGTGATTTCGAAGGCGCCAGTTTCTTTTTCGTAATCTAGCAATTTGTCAGACAAGAGTTCGATATACTCGATATTGTACTCTGGGCGATTTTCTTCGACAAGTTGGCGAGCAGCGATACGGCCCTCAAGTTCTGAGTTAGCATCGATGTCTAGGTATAGTGCGCGTGTTGTTTCACGGCGTGGGCTACGTTCTTTTGTTTCTTGATAAAAAACTTTGTAAATCATATAGTTCCTTTCTATTTACAGGTCAGCTTATTCCAAACTTTTAGCATAGATTTGCTTGATTTCATTCCAATTTGTGTCTAGATTGACCTTGATTCGTTACAATTATTTCAATTATACCACAAAATGAAAAATTAGTAAAAGACGGAAACGAGAAAGTCACAGGACGATTTCTTTGGTAATCGTTTGCAAAAATAAAGAAAATATGTTATTTTGATAACGGAAATGAGTTTTATTGTTTGTCATAATTCAAGATAGATTTTAAGCCAAGGAGGTTGCCCTATGTATAACTTATTTGCTTTTGCTATCGGAGCTCGCTTGGTAGCTTTTATTGTTTTTGTTGCTTGCGTTTATGCGGGGAATCTTCTATTTGCAAAGTTGGAACAACGACAAACCAAGTTCTTGTGGAAAATTACCTTTGTGACTCTCTACTCGCTTTTTCTCCTCCTCCTAACCTATGTCGTTTGGTTTGTATTTTACTTTGGATTAAATGCTTAGATGCCCTGCTCATGCTGGGGCATTTTTGTTTGGGGGTAAAGAAAATTCCCATGTGCCAGCTTTTGTAGTATAATAGTAAGCAGACAAAAAGATAGGAATGTGTTATGAAAGTATTAGCTTTTGATACGTCCAGCAAGGCTCTTTCTCTCGCTATTTTAGAGGATAAGCAGGTTCTTGCCGAGACGACGATTAATATCAAGAAAAATCACAGTATTACCCTTATGCCTGCCATCGATTTTTTGATGGCAAGTTTGGATTGGACGCCCAAGGATTTGGACCGAATCGTGGTGGCGGAAGGACCAGGTAGCTACACGGGCTTGCGAATTGCGGTAGCAACTGCCAAGACTTTGGCTCATACCCTGAACATCGAGTTGGTTGGTATGTCGAGTCTCTTGGCTCTGGTGCCCTACCAACAAGAAGGCTTGTTCGTCCCCTTGATGGATGCGCGTCGCAACAATGTTTACGCAGGATTTTATGAAAATGCCAAACCTGTCATGCCAGAAGCACACTTGCCTTTTGAGCGAGTCATCGAGCTAATCAAGGGTGCTAGTCAGGTAACCTTTGTCGGAGAAATTGGCCCTTTTGTTGAGCAGATTCAAGAACACTTGCCAAGGACTAATTTCAAAGAAACCTTGCCTAATGCAGCCAATCTTGCTCTTTTGGCTTGGGACAAGGAAGCAGACTCCTTGCACGACTTTGTGCCGAATTATCTCAAACGGGTTGAGGCTGAGGAAAACTGGCTCAAGAATCACACCGAGTCTGGTGAGTCTTACATTAAACGCCTATGATAGAAATCAAACAAATCCAACAGCAGCCTGACTTGGCTCAAGACATCTACGCTGTCATGGCAGCTGTTTACCCAGTCAGTCCTTGGACGCTGGAACAAATCCAAGCAGACCTGTCCCAAGACCAGACTTGGTATGCTTTGGCTTATGATGGGACCGAGGTGATTGGATTTCTAGCTGTTCAGGAGAATCTTTTTGAGGCAGAAGTCTTGCAAATCGCTGTTAAAGGAGCCTATCAGGGTAAGGGGATTGCGTCAGCCTTGTTTGCTCAATTGCCAACAGACAAGGAGATTTTCCTCGAAGTCAGAAGTTCAAATCATCGAGCGCAAGCATTTTACAAGAAAGAAAAGATGGCGGTCATCGCTGAGCGAAAGGCCTACTACCATGACCCAGTCGAGGACGCCATCATCATGAAGAGAGAAATAGATGAAGGATAGATATATTTTAGCATTTGAGACATCCTGTGATGAGACCAGTGTCGCCGTCTTGAAAAACGACGATGAGCTCTTGTCAAATGTCATTGCTAGTCAAATTGAGAGCCATAAACGTTTTGGGGGCGTAGTGCCGGAAGTAGCCAGTCGTCACCATGTTGAGGTTATTACAGCTTGTATCACGGAGGCGTTAGCCGAAGCAGGGATTACCGAAGAGGACGTGACAGCTGTGGCGGTTACCTATGGACCAGGCTTGGTCGGAGCCTTACTAGTTGGCTTGTCAGCTGCTAAGGCCTTTGCTTGGGCACATGGACTTCCACTGATTCCTGTTAACCACATGGCTGGCCACCTCATGGCAGCTCAGAGTGTGGAGCCTTTGGAGTTTCCCTTGCTAGCCCTCTTGGTCAGCGGTGGACACACAGAGTTGGTTTATGTTTCCGAGGCTGGTGACTACAAGATTGTTGGAGAAACGCGAGATGACGCGGTTGGTGAGGCTTATGATAAGGTCGGCCGTGTCATGGGCTTGACCTATCCTGCCGGTCGTGAGATTGACGAGCTAGCTCATCAGGGACAGGATATTTATGATTTTCCTCGTGCCATGATTAAGGAAGATAATCTGGAGTTTTCATTCTCAGGTTTGAAATCGGCCTTTATCAATCTTCACCATAATGCCGAGCAAAAGGGAGAAAGCTTGTCCACAGAGGATTTGTGTGCTTCCTTCCAAGCAGCTGTCTTGGATATTCTTATGGCAAAAACTAAGAAGGCTTTGGAGAAATATCCTGTTAAAACCCTGGTTGTGGCAGGTGGTGTGGCAGCCAATAAAGGTCTCAGAGAACGCCTAGCAACTGAAATCACAGATGTCAAGGTTATCATTCCACCTCTGCGCCTCTGCGGAGACAATGCAGGTATGATTGCCTATGCCAGCGTCAGCGAGTGGAACAAAGAAAACTTTGCAAATTTGGACCTCAATGCCAAACCAAGTCTCGCTTTTGATACGATGGAATAAGGAGTCAGCTTAAGGCTGGCTTTTTTGCTCTCTTAAATGTCAGAATATTTTGACAAAACCATAAAAATAATGATATAATATGCAAAATCTAGGAGGTGGTCAGATGATTGAGAGAATGGAATTGGGGGAATTTTACAAGGAATTGCGCTTGGCGAGAAAACTCAAGCAGTCAGATGTGGCCTGTGAGGGACTAACAGCTTCTCAGTTGTCCAAGTTTGAACTAGGGCAGTCTATGCTATCTGCGGATAAGTTGATCCTAGCCATCCAAGGGATCAATATGAATTTTGATGAGTTTGGTCATAAGCTCAACAATTATCAAGAATCCCTACATATGCAAATTGGTAGAAAGGTTGTGGATCGCTTTGCCCACCAAGATATAGCTGGTTTAGAGCAACTATTAGAGGAGGTCAAGCAAGAACAGATGGCAGAGACCTATCGTCGTTTGAATGCTATTGTAATCAAAGATGCCATCCATTCCTTAGATAAAAGCTATCCGCTAGCAGAGGAGGATAGCGAGTTTTTGACTACCTATCTCTATGCTATTGAATCTTGGACCTGGTTTGAACTCTATCTCTTTTGCAATACCATGCCCTTCTTGAGCAACCAAGATTTGATATTTTTATCAACCTCTTTGCTTGAAAAATCCAAAGAATTTAAAGAGTTAGTACACAATCGATTGTATATGAAGCAAGGACTCTTAAATATTTTATCAGAACTCATGGAGCGAAAACTTTTCTCATACATCCCAATCTTCGAAGCTGAGTTGGAGAGCATGTTGCGCCCGTACGATGTTTTTGAGAAAATATCATGGCAATTTTTAAAGAAAATGAGTGTCTTTCTTCAAACCAAAGGAAGCAATCAAAAAGAGATTGAACACTTTATCCAATCTCTGCAAGTATTAGAAAATCCACAATTGCTAGCCCTCTTCGAATTGCGTTTTCAGCAATACAAAGAACTTATCGATTAATTAGAAACGGGAAGACGATAACCCACTCCGAAATAAGCAGGAGTATCAGTTGGATTTTTCTTTTCTTCATCATTATATCCCTCCTTGTTAGTAGTAACTTTATTATACCAGTGAAATAATCAAATCTGCTAAAATCGCAAATGTGAAATTTCTATAAGAAAAAATATCAAATATGCGATTTTCTAAAATAAGCCAATTTCCATGTTATACTGTCCTTGTAAAACATTTGAAGCAAATCCTAGGTCGCAGAAGTGGTTTACAAATAAAAATAATTGAAGGAATGTAAAAGATGTTAAATTTACAATTTGCAGAAACAATGGAATTGACAGAAGATGAGTTGCAAGATGTTAGAGGAGGAAATATCGTAAATTCTATGGGAGGTGGCGGAAGAAGTGGTATATCTGGTTGGGGCGTCTCAGGAATTTACCCTGGTTGGGGCAATCAAGGGATGAGTCCTAATCGTGGAGCTTTTGATTGGACTATAGATTTAGCAGATGGATTGTTTAGTCGCCGTAGAAGATAGGCTCTTATAGGAGATAATAGGATGAAGAAAATGAAAGAAATGAAATTTCACCTAGCAACTGGATTGTTGATTTTGACTTATTACCTCATTTTTAATGTCACATCAGACTTAGATTTTATGGTTGCTTTGTCTGATAATATGTACTATGTGTTCCAAGTTTTATTGGTACTTATTCTGGGAACTATAGCTACAATTGCTTTTGTCAAAAGTGAACATTGGAAAGAGTGTGGTCGTTTCCAGTTTCGTTGGTCTTACCTGGGTGTTTTCCTTCTTTCTTTTTTCTTATTGTTCGTGTGGGCAAATCTAACAACCTATATCTTTCCTCGTACCCAGAACGGAAGTGTAGTCGTGGAGGTAGCCACCAGTTTAACAGGAACTAGCTATTTTGTTACGCGAATACTTTATACTAGTATTATCGCACCTGTATCAGAAGAGGTTGTTTGTCGTGGCTTTTTGATGACAAGTTTATCTAAAGTTAAAAGATACTATCTTGATGTTCTTGTTTCTGCTGCCATATTTGGCGCTATGCATGTTTTGCAGTATGGTTGGATAACGACAGATTTCATAAAGTATTTTGGAATGGGCTTGATATTTTGTATGATGTTTCGTTACACTCGCTCCATCTATTGGGCTATAGCTCTGCATGCTTCATGGAATAGTTTCTTACTCATTGTTACTTTATTGGTATTTGGATATTAGAAAGGTGATATATGAAAAAGTTAATTCGAAGCAACCACTTTTTTTATAGCAATCCTACTTGTCATTGCTTATCAGTACCTTAGTGGTCTGGTTTTATCTAGCGACTTTGCTCTTGGTCTATCTGACTTTGCCTACTATTTGTCGGATATGATGTTGAATTTTCTTGTAGTTCTTCTTGCTTTTTTTGCTATGACTAAGTCAGGGAGATGGCAACAAATCAATAGTAGAAAGTTTAAAGGGTCCTATCTTTTCTATTCTTTTCTAGCTCTTCTTGCTTTTGTTATTTGGAATTTTGTTACATTTTTTATTTTTCCACCTACTCGAAATGAAATTTCTTATCAACATGCTGCTCCTACTTTTACAGGAGCTACGGCATTTTTGATGTATTTTTTTTATCCTGTTATTGCAGGCCCCATTTTTGAAGAGATGATTTATCGTGGATTAGTGATGACTGCTCTGGAAAAAGGGAAGAAATGGGGACTGGATGTACTCGGATCAGCTATATTATTTGGAATCTTGCACATTAGTAGTCATGGTTGGGTCTTGACAGACTTTGTCTACTATATGGGTGGCGGCCTTATATTTGCAGTCTTATTTAGAGTAACAAAGTCAATTTATTGGCCTATTGGATTGCATATAGTCTACAATGGCATTGGTCAGCTTTTGATGTTACTGTAATTTTGGTTGTTAGTAGTATCGTGGTCTATCCTTGGGGAAAGATTCCCATTTGAATTCAAAAAGGAGTTGTGATGAAAGTATTTCTTCAAAATAGAGATTTTAGGCAATTAACCATCAACCAGTGGATTTCAACGGTTGGGGATACGATTTTTTATCTGGCCTTTTTGAATTATGTGGCAGATGCATCTTTTGCCCCTTTGGCGATTTTACTGATCACGATTTCAGAAACCCTTCCTCAAGTTCTGCAAATCTTTCTGGGAGTTTTGGCGGATTTTCAACATCATCGTGTCCTAAAATATACAATGATTAGTTTTGCAAAATTTTTGCTTTACTCTATCGTTTCTTTATCACTTTCAGGGCAGTCCTTTTCCTTGTTATTAGTAGCATTTATTTGTCTGATTAACCTCTTATCTGACACATTGAGTTATTTTTCAGGCGCCATGCTCACTCCGATTTTCATTAGAATTATTGGGCAAGACCATCTGGCAGAAGCTATTGGATTTAAACAGTCAACTGTTAGTTTAGTGAAAACAATCAGTAATATTCTAGGAGGAGTCTTACTAGGTATTCTATCTATCCAGTCTATTTCCTTACTGAATGCTCTGACCTTTTTAATCGCATTTTTAGGTATTCTTTTCATAAAAACAGACCTCTTGAAAGTAGAAAAAACGATTAGCTATCAAGAAGGACTCTCTGTAAAATCCTTTTGCCAGCATCTGCTCCAATCATCAAAATTGATATGGAATATGAATAAGGTGCTCTTGGTTTTGTTTATTATCTCTATTAGTCAAGCAGTGATAAATGTTACAGTTCCTGTTTCTACTCTGTTTTTGAGGAATCAGCCCTTTTTGAATTTACAAACAGGTCAATCTCTTGCCTTGTTATCCACCCTTGAATTGTCAGCCCTTATTGTCGGAAGCCTTGTGAGTGGCTATCTGAAGAATACAATCTCCATAAAACTAGCCCTATATGCCTCGCTTATTATCCAATTACTCCTTTTAGTTGGCTTTGTGGCAGTTCGTTTTGACTGGATTCTTATCTTTAGTGCCTTGGATGCCTTTTTCGCAGGTATCCTCTCTCCTCGATTACAGGAACTCATTTTTAAACAAATACCTGAGGAGTCAATGGGAGCAGTTCAATCCTCTATCGGCGCCATTACAGTTGTTTTACCTAGCTTATTTACAATAGCTTTGGTAACCATTGCTACTAGCTTTGGAACTCTGGCAGTTAGCTTTGTTTTATTGCTATTTCTTCTAGCTGCCTTTATCATACTCTTGAATATACGTGAAAACATTTAGCGAAGAATGTGTATATTATATGTTTGAGACTGGATTCCAGTCTGTTTATGATGGCTACAATCAGCAGACTGTTAAATTTTTGAGAAAGTTGCTTGACATTTTAGACCAATCGGTTTATAATTAAAAAATTGTAGAGGTAAATACATGAGAAAAGAAGAAAAAACAAGACTACGAAGAGAGAAAATCATTACCGCTGCTTTGTTTGAATTTGCTACAAAAGGCTATCAAGGTTTTGTCATCAATGAACTTTGTAAAGTGGATGGTATTGCCAAAGGAGTTTTGTATCATAATTTTTCAGGGAAATCAGACCTCTATCTAACTTGGTTTCAGGATATGAACATCAATTATCACAGGTTTTGGATATGATGATTTATGGAATACTAGAGGAAGATTACTCTAAAAAAGGAGAAAAATAATGTCGAAAATTTGGAAATGGTTGTTACTAATTGCGGGTATTTTTGCAGTTTTTGTAGGTTTTAATATGTTTGCACATCCTCTTATTAGCTTGGCTTCCATGACTTTCTGGTTTGCACTTGTATTTGCAGTTCAAGGGATTTCTGAGATTGTACAATACTTCAAATCAGAAGAAAAGCATGGCTGGAATTTATTTGGAGGAATTGTTACCCTCATCCTCGCTCTTACCTTGTTCTCAGGTAGCTTTATTGAAATGGTAACATTTGTACCATTTATCATTTCTTTATGGGCCTTGACAAATGGTATTACAAAAACTATCGTTGGTTTCAAGGTTCGTAAGACGGATAAATCGGTAGGTACCCCTCTAGTTTGGATGGGGATTTTAGGAATCGTAGCAGGTTTAATCATGATGGGACACCCATTGATGACCGGTCTCTATATTAGTTACACCATTGCCTTTGTCTTTATTTATCAAGGTATTGTGGCAATTGTTCAATTCTTCAAGATTAAATAAGAATAAAATGGAGTCTGTCTGATTACAATCAGCAGACTTTTTTCTCTTTCCTGAATGTGTTATAATAGTCCATGCTATGGCTGGAGCCTTTTCAGCCTACTTATACTCTTCGAAAATCTCTTCAAACTGCGTCAGCTTCTATCTGCAACCTCAAAACAATGTTTTGAGCAACCTGTGGCCAGCTTTCTAGTTTGCTCTTTGATTTTCATTGAGTATTATTAAGACAATATGAGGAGAAAGATGAAAGAAAAAGGATTTTGGGAGGGGGCGCAGGCGGCCATGCCAACGGCCCTTGGTTATGTCAGTATTGGCTTGGCCTGTGGGATTATTGGTGCGCCCTATGTGACACCTGTTGAGATGGGCTTGATGAGCCTCTTTGTTTATGCTGGGAGCGCCCAGTTTGCCATGTTGGCACTGATTGCGGTTCAAGCACCTGTGGCAGCTATTGCTATGACGGTCTTTTTGATTAATTTGCGTCTCTTTTTGTTGAGTTTGCATGCGTCAACCTATTTCCGTCATACCAGTCTCTGGCAAAATATCGGTATGTCTAGTCTCTTGACGGATGAGACTTATGGCGTTTTGATGGGCGAGTTAGCCCATACAGACAAGGTCAATCCTATGTGGATGCACGGAAACAATCTCAACAGCTATGTGGCTTGGTTTGTGGGAACAGTTGTCGGAACGGCTCTGGGTGGTCTGCTGCCAAATCCAGAAATCTTTGGCTTGGATTTTGCCCTGGTTGGGATGTTCATTGGAATTTTTGCTTCGCAATTCCAGATTATGCAAAGACGGATTCCTGTCCGCAATCTGCTCATTATCCTAGCAGTTGTTGCGGTGTCCTTCTTTTTACTCTTAACAGTGGTGTCTCAGTCGCTAGCTGTTCTGTTTGCGACCTTGCTAGGTTGTACAATGGGGGTGGTTTTAGATGGTCAGTAAGTATCTTTTATTAGCAGTTATTTTCTCTGGCTTGGTGACTTGGATTCCCCGTATGATTCCCTTCATCTTGGTCAAGTATAAGGGCTTGCCTGCAATCGTTGAGCGTTTTTTGAAATTCTTGCCTGTTTCTATTATCTTTGCCTTGATTCTTTCAAGCGTAGTGACAGGCAAGGTTGGGAGTCTTCCTCAAATCAAATGGCTGGACTTCTTAGCAGTCTTTCCAACGGCTTGGGTAGCCTTTCGCTACCGCAATCTAGTTGGAACAGTTCTCTTTGGAGTGGTCTTAACTGCAGTCTTGCGTTTGGTCTTTTAATACTCTTCGAAAATCAAATTCAAACCACGTCAGCGTCGCCTTACCGTACTCAAGTACAGCTTGTGGCTAGCTTCCTAGTTTGCTCTTTGATTTTCATTGAGTATAAATTAGCCATAAAGAAAACCTATCACAGAGATAGATATCATATAATGGCGTAAATGCTCTTTTTCTGTTAAGATTATAAGGTATTCTATTTTGGAGGAAATGACATGAAAAAAATCGTTAAATACTCATCTCTTGCTGCCTTAGGCCTTGTTGCTGCAGGTGTGTTAGCAGCTTGCTCAGGTGGTGCTAAGAAAGAAGGAGAAGCAGCTAGCAAGAAAGAAATTATCGTTGCAACTAATGCTACACCAAAACCATTCAACTATGAAGAAAATGGCGAATTGACTGGTTACGAAATTGAAGTGGTTCGCGCTATCTTTAAAGACTCTGACAAGTATGATGTCAAGTTTGAGAAGACAGAGTGGTCAGGAGTCTTTGCAGGACTTGATGCCGACCGTTACAATATGGCTGTTAGCAACATCAGCTACACTAAAGAACGTGCTGAAAAATACCTTTATGCAGCTCCAACTGCTAAAAACCCTAACGTTCTTGTAGTGAAAAAAGATGACCCTAGCATCAAATCGCTTGATGATATCGGTGGAAAATCAACAGAAGTTGTTCAAGGGACAACATCTGCTAAACAGCTAGAAGACTACAACAAACAACATTCAGATAATCCAACTGTCCTAAAGTATACTAAAGCAGACTTCCAACAAATCATGGGACGCTTGAGCGATGGCCAGTTTGACTACAAGATTTTTGATAAAATCGGTGTTGAAACAGTCATCAAGGACCAAGGTTTGGACAACTTGAAAGTGATCGAACTTCCAAGCGACCAACAACCTTATGTTTACCCACTTCTTGCTAAAGGTCAAGATGAGTTGAAAACATTTGTAGACAAACGTATCCAAGAACTCTACAAAGACGGAACCCTTGAAAAATTGTCTAAACAATTCTTCGGAGACACTTATCTACCAGCAGAAGCTGATATTAAATAATTTTTTGAAATCATCCATTCTGAATCAGGTGGGTGATTTCTCGGTTTTTAGGGATATAGTTTTAAACTATATATCTGACTACATAATAACAATTTGTGAAATCAAACAAATTGTGAGATACTAGTACGGTATTATTTTTAAGGAGAAAGAATCATGAAAATTAAAAAATGGCTTGGTGTAGCAGCCCTTGCTACAGTCGCAGGTTTGGCTCTTGCAGCTTGCGGAAACTCAGAAAAGAAAGCAGACAATGCAACAACTATCAAAATCGCAACTGTTAACCGTAGCGGTTCTGAAGAAAAACGTTGGGACAAAATCCAAGAATTGGTTAAAAAAGACGGTATCACTTTGGAATTTACGGAGTTCACAGACTACTCACAACCAAACAAGGCAACTGCTGATGGCGAAGTAGATTTGAACGCTTTCCAACACTATAACTTCTTGAACAACTGGAACAAAGAAAACGGGAAAGACCTTGTAGCGATTGCAGATACTTACATCTCTCCAATCCGTCTTTACTCAGGTTTGAATGGAAGTGACAACAAGTACACTAAAGTAGAAGACATCCCAGCAAACGGAGAAATCGCTGTACCGAACGATGCTACAAACGAAAGCCGTGCGCTTTACTTGCTTCAATCAGCTGGCTTGATTAAATTGGACGTTTCAGGAACTGCTCTTGCAACAGTTGCTAACATCAAAGAAAATCCAAAGAACTTGAAAATTACTGAATTGGATGCTAGCCAAACAGCTCGTTCATTGTCATCAGTTGACGCTGCCGTTGTAAACAATACCTTCGTTACAGAAGCAAAATTGGACTACAAGAAAGCACTTTTCAAAGAACAAGCTGATGAAAATTCAAAACAATGGTACAACATCATCGTTGCGAAAAAAGATTGGGAAACATCACCTAAGGCTGATGCTATCAAGAAAGTGATCGCAGCTTACCACACAGATGACGTGAAAAAAGTTATCGAAGAAACATCAGACGGTTTGGATCAACCAGTTTGGTAATAAGAAACAGGGAGGTGGGAGAGAAAATTCCACCTCTTGCTTTTGTATAGAGCATGGATTGTAAAGAAGACTATAGGTTCATAGAAAGGTAGAGAGAATATGGTTTTTCCTAGCGAACAAGAACAGATTGAAAAATTTGAAAAGGATCATGTGGCCCAGCATTATTTTGAGGTTTTGCGTACCTTGATTTCTAAGAAGTCGGTCTTTGCCCAACAGGTGGGTCTCAAAGAAGTTGCCAACTATCTGGGTGAGATTTTCAAACGTGTTGGGGCTGAAGTGGAGATTGATGAGACTTATACGGCTCCCTTTGTCATGGCGCATTTCAAGAGTTCGCGTCCAGATGCTAAGACTCTGATTTTCTATAACCACTATGACACTGTGCCAGCGGATGGGGATCAGATCTGGACAGAGGATCCCTTTACTCTTTCAGTGCGCAATGGCTTCATGTATGGGCGTGGGGTTGACGATGATAAGGGTCATATCACAGCTCGTTTGAGTGCTTTGAGAAAATACATGCAGCACCATGATGATTTGCCTGTTAATATCAGTTTTATCATGGAGGGAGCGGAGGAATCGGCTTCAACAGACCTAGATAAGTATCTAGAAAAGCATGCGGATAAACTCCGTGGTGCAGATTTGTTAGTTTGGGAACAAGGGACCAAGAATGCCTTGGAGCAGTTAGAAATTTCTGGTGGAAATAAGGGGATTGTGACCTTTGATGCCAAGGTAAAAAGTGCGGATGTGGATATCCACTCTAGTTATGGAGGAGTTGTGGAATCAGCTCCTTGGTACCTCCTTCAAGCCCTACAGTCCCTTCGTGCCGCAGATGGCCGTATCTTGGTTGAAGGTTTGTACGAAGAAGTACAAGAGCCGAATGAACGAGAATTAGCCTTGGTGGATGCCTATGCTCAACGCAATCCTGGGGAAATCAGCCAGATTTATGGCTTGGAATTGCCTCTCTTACAAGAGGACCGTGTAGCCTTTCTAAAACGTTTCTTTTTTGAGCCAGCTCTTAATATCGAAGGGATTCAGTCAGGTTATCAAGGACAAGGAGTCAAAACGATTTTACCAGCAGAAGCTAGTGCTAAGCTAGAGGTTCGTTTGGTTCCTGGCCTAGAACCGCATGATGTTCTGGAAAAAATTCGGAAACAGCTAGACAAAAATGGTTTTGATAAGGTAGAATTATACTATACCTTGGGAGAGATGAGCTATCGAAGCGATATGAGCGCACCAGCCATTCTCAATGTGATCGAGTTGGCCAAGAAATTCTATCCACAGGGCGTTTCAGTCTTGCCGACTACAGCTGGGACAGGGCCTATGCATACGGTCTTTGATGCCCTAGAGGTGCCAATGGTGGCCTTCGGTCTAGGAAATGCCAATAGTCGAGACCACGGTGGGGATGAAAATGTGCGAATCGCCGATTATTACACCCATATTGAATTAGTAGAGGAGCTGATTAGAAGCTATGAGTAGAGATATTATCAAGTTAGATCAGATCGATGTGACTTTTCATCAAAAGAAGAGAACCATCACAGCGGTCAAGGATGTGACCATTCACATCCAAGAAGGGGATATCTACGGAATCGTTGGATATTCTGGAGCAGGGAAATCAACCCTTGTACGGGTGATTAACCTTTTGCAAAAGCCATCTGCAGGGAAAATTACCATTGACGATGATGTGATTTTTGATGGTAAGGTGACCTTGACGGCAGAGCAGTTGCGTCGTAAACGTCAAGATATCGGGATGATTTTCCAGCATTTTAACCTGATGAGCCAAAAGACAGCAGAGGAGAATGTAGCCTTTGCCCTCAAACACTCTGGACTCAGTAAGGAAGAAAAGAAGGCTAAAGTAGCCAAGTTGCTGGACTTGGTTGGCTTGGCAGACCGTGCTGAAAACTACCCTTCACAACTATCTGGAGGGCAAAAACAGCGTGTAGCCATTGCGCGTGCCTTGGCTAATGATCCAAAAATCTTGATTTCAGACGAGTCAACTTCTGCCCTTGACCCTAAGACAACCAAGCAGATTTTGGCCTTGTTGCAAGATTTGAACCAAAAATTAGGCTTGACTGTTGTCTTGATTACGCATGAAATGCAGATTGTCAAAGACATTGCCAACCGTGTGGCAGTGATGCAGGATGGGCATTTGATTGAAGAGGGTAGCGTTCTTGAAATTTTCTCAAATCCTAAACAACCTTTGACGCAAGACTTTATCTCAACAGCCACTGGTATTGACGAAGCCATGGTCAAAATTGAGAAGCAAGAAATCGTGCAACATCTGTCTGAAAATAGCCTTTTGGTGCAACTCAAGTATGCAGGTGCTTCAACAGACGAGCCACTTTTGAATGAATTGTACAAGCATTATCAAGTAACGGCTAATATCCTCTATGGAAATATCGAAATTCTCGATGGTACTCCTGTTGGAGAATTAGTTGTGGTCTTGTCAGGTGAAAAAGCAGCGTTGGCAGGTGCCCAAGAAGCCATTCGCCAAGCAGGCGTACAACTAAAAGTATTGAAGGGAGGACAGTAAGATGGAATCATTGATTCAAACCTATTTACCAAATGTCTATAAAATGGGCTGGGCTGGTCAAGCAGGCTGGGGAACAGCCATCTATCTAACCCTTTATATGACAGTTCTTTCTTTCATCATCGGAGGGTTCTTGGGGCTAGTGGCAGGTCTTTTCCTTGTTTTGACAGCGCCAGGTGGTGTCTTGGAAAATAAGGTCGTTTTCTGGATTTTAGATAAGATTACCTCTATTTTCCGTGCGGTACCATTTATCATTCTCTTGGCAGTCTTGTCACCCTTCTCTCATCTAATCGTAGGAACAAGCATTGGTCCAAATGCGGCTATCGTACCGCTATCTTTTGCAGTCTTTGCCTTCTTTGCCCGTCAAGTACAGGTGGTATTGGCTGAACTGGATGGTGGTGTCATTGAGGCGGCTCAAGCGAGCGGAGCGACATTCTGGGATATCGTGGGTGTCTACCTATCAGAAGGTCTGCCAGATTTGATCCGTGTGACGACTGTGACCTTGATTTCTCTTGTTGGAGAAACAGCTATGGCTGGTGCGGTTGGAGCTGGCGGTATTGGTAACGTAGCCATCGCTTATGGATTTAACCGTTACAATCACGATGTAACCATCTTGGCAACCATCATTATCATTTTGATTATCTTTGCAATCCAATTCTTGGGAGATTTCTTGACCAAGAAATTGAGTCATAAATAAAAATAGCTAGGACATCTGTACATCATTCATAAGAGTTGTCGTTATAGTCAAGACTTAAAATTCTCTGTACTGGTTGCTATCAATCGTCGCTTCTATGAGTTAGAGAGTTAAGAATTGTGGGGAGTCAATATGCAAAATCTGGGAGAAGTTTTTAAAGAATTGAGAAAGAGTCGAAATGTATCTCTCCAGGAGGCGACGGGAGGAGAGTTTACTTATTCCATGCTGAGCAAATTTGAGCGTGGAGAAGCAGACTTATCATCTATGAAATTGATTACTGCCTTAGATAACATCCACTCTGATTTGAACGAATTTATGTACTTGGTACGTGGTTTTTCTCAGAAACAGGTTTTGGCTTTTCAAGAAAATCTCTGGGAACTATATGACAGAGAAGGGATTGATTCTCTCCAATCCTTGTATGAAGAGACGACTAAAAAGTACAGATCAAGTGCTAAAACAAGCTATCTTTTACAAATGATTCGTATCAAAAGCCTTCTTGTGTTTTTTGATTCAGAAATACGAGCAACGGATGAAGAACTGACTTTTCTCTATGACTATTTTTTTACTATTGATATCTGGGGAAATTATGAATTGGAACTATTTTCAACGATTTCTACTTTGTTCCCTCTGCCCCTCTATTTTAAATATTCTAGGGAGATGTTACAAAAGACGGATTTATTAGGCTCTTTACCTAGTAACAAAGTCGGTATTGATACCATTTTGATTAATGGACTCTTTAAAGCGATAGAGGAAAAGGATAAATTAAAAGCAGACTATTTTACCTTTCAGATTGAAAACCGCGATTTACCAGAATCTGAAGCTTATCTTAAAATCATTTATATGATTGCTAAAGGGTATTATGATACTATTTTTAATGTAGAAAATAAGGGTCTTGAAAAAATCCAGAGAGGCATTACAATCTTACAAGATTTAGAGTATGTAGGTGGTGCAAGATACTATGAAAACTATTTTGCAAATCAGCTTTCAAATAAAGATTTGTAATATATTCTCGTTACATCGACTGATGAAAAATAAATAGCCTTGTAGATGGATTGATAATTAGTAGTTTCTAGGCGCTAGAGTTTCTATTTTCAGAAAAAATATATTACAAAAAAGTGGGGAGCCCCGCTTTTTTTGTTAGACTGGATTCAATAGAATACTCTTTGAAATGTGAGAAAGGCCTGTTATGAAACTATTCTTAAGACATCATTTATTTAGAATACTGACCTTATCAAGGTTTTTGAGCTCAAGTGGAGCTTATATTTATAATCTGGTATTTATCGTTTACGCTGCGAGTCTACCCTTTAAAAATATAGCTGTATTTATGGCGAATATAATTACGATTTTACCTTTCCTATTTACTTTTTATGTTGGGATTAAGGCTGATCATACTCGAAATAAAGCAGGAACAATTATCTGGGTTGGTTGTGTGCAAAGTCTACTATTTCTTTTGGTTGCTAGTGTGATTCAAGACCAGAACTTCGTAACATTTGCTCTTATCTGTATGGTTAATATCTGTTCGGATATTTTATCAGATTATACAGCAGGCCTTCGTATGCCGATTATCCAGCATAATATTTCGGAAGATAAGCTCTATGAAGCTTATTCCTTTACTCAGTTTGTTTCCTATTTATCAAATCTAGGAGGTCAAGCCTTAGGAGTGTGGTTACTCACAACAAGCCACCAAAATTTTTCTTTTGTTGCAATTGTGAATGCTGGCTTCTTTTTACTATCTTCTCTTATTTTGTTCAAAAATAGAAGAGAATTGACGTATTTGTCTGTAATGGTAGAGAATGAGTCGATTAGTTTATTTCAACAAGTTAAGGCAATCTATGCGGACATGGATGATATCTTTAGGCAGAAAGAAAGTAAATCCTTGTTTAAAATGATTCTTGTCATTTTAGTGATGAATACTTTGGGAGGAGCTGTTGGAGGTATTTATCACTTTTACTTATTAGACCATACTATCTATCATCTCAGCTATGCTCAAGCTCTATTTTTAATTGAATGTGTCAGCTTGGGAGGAGCTATTCTTGGTAGCCTAACTCCCCATGATTATTTTGGGAAATTGTCGTTTTCAAGTTTGCTATCGCTCAATGCAAGTCTGTTTGTCTTGCTTGCTACTGCTAATATTTTAGATTTTTCTCCTCTAGTAGGTGTTGCCTGCTTAGCCTTTGTCATGTATTTGATGTCGAAATCAATGCCTAAATTAGATACTCTGTTATTGTCTAATTTGAGCGCGGATGTATTAGCTCGAAGTAATAATCTTTTGAGTATGATTTTTTCCCTAACATTACCCTTGGGGATGTCTATATTTTCCTTCTTAGCTTTACAAGATATCAGGCTTTGTTGGTGGGTCTTTTTAGCAGGGAGTGTGATAGGGTTGATTTTATCACTAGAAAAAAGAAGTTTTTCAGGTAAAAAAGTTTAGCCTAGAAAGCTCAGGATTACTAGAAGGTCTGCCAGATTTGATCCGTGTGACGACTGTGACCTTGATTTCCCTTGTTGGGGAAACAGCTATGGCTGGTGCGGTTGGAGCTGGTGGTATCGGTAACGTAGCCATCGCTTATGGATTTAACCGTTACAATCACGATGTAACCATCTTGGCAACCATCATTATCATTTTGATTATCTTTGCAATCCAATTCTTGGGAGATTTCTTGACTAAGTCTTGAGTCATAAATAAAAAGAGCCGTGCGGCTCTTTTTATTTATCAGATTTTCTGTGCAAATTTTTTACTCAAGGCTTGTCCAATCAAGGCGCCAACTAGGGCTCCGATGACAACACTAGCGATAAATAGAAGGATGGTTCCAGGATTTGGTGCGACCATGATACGGTCGATATATTCTTGGGATTTTCCTCTTGCTAGAAGAGTAGCCATATAGGTTTGGGGCGCAATCCACATGAGTAAAATTGGACCAGTTGAACTAAAGGCGAAAATAATGAAAGAAAGCAAATTTTTTGTTTGGTCCTTGTATTTTCCTAAATGAGCTACTCCATCTGCTAGAAGACCACAGATAATTCCAGGAAGGAAGGCACCGGCACCGTGTTTGCTCCCCAAGAAAAAGAGGGCGATGACAAGGCCGATAGTGGTAATGGCTCCAAAGCGCGGAACTTTTGCGACTAGAATCATATAGACGCTACCGCCGACAAGGGCAGTAAAGGCAGGTGCATAAAACATGTTTCCAGTTTGGTCAAGGAGATTGCCCAAAAGGACACCAATCCCCATGCAGAGGAAGTAAAGAACTGCAAAAAGAAGTGTAGTTAAGATAGATTTCTTCATGAATTGTCTCCTGATAATTTTTTCACAATTCTCATTTTACCATGGTTTGATGGGATTGTAAATGGATACTAGAAGTTTTTGAAAACGTTTGAAATATGATATAATAGTTTCATAGTTATTTTTAGGAGGATATCATGGGGAGATTTTTAGACTTTGTCTTTAATCGTTTCTTTTTAGGGATGATTGCGACAGCCTTCTTTTGGCTATTAACATTGGCAGGAGGGATTATCCTTGGTCTAGCGCCGGCTGGTGCCACCTTGATGAGCTTGTATGCAGAACATGGTTATAGCTTTCGGGAATACAGTTTGAAGGAGGCTTGGTCTCTTTACAAGCAAAATTTTGTCTCAAGCAACCTGATTTTCTATAGCTTTTTAGGGGTGGATTTAGTTTTAATCTATGGCTTGTATCTCTTGGTGCAATTGCCTCATCAAACCATCATTCATTTGATTGCTACCTTTTTGAATGTCCTAGTAGTCGCCCTGCTCTTTTTGGCCTATACAGTGTCTTTGAAATTACAAGTTTATTTTGACTTATCCTATCGAAATAGCCTCAAACTATCCTTGATTGGCATCTTTATGAGTCTAGCAGCTGTGGCCAAGGTTCTCCTTGGGACAGTGTTACTTGTGGCAATTGGTTACTATATGCCTGCTCTGCTCTTCTTTGTAGGAATTGGGATGTGGCATTTCTTTATCAGTGATATGTTGGAACCTGTCTATGAAAGCATCCATGAAAAATTGGCGACAAAATAGAATGAAGCAGTTTTGGCTACATACGCTTCTGAGAACCTACACTTCAGTTATGATGATTATTATTGCGAGTTTTGCAATCTTACTCTCTTACGCTGACTGGGATTCACGGGAAAAGGAAGCCCAGAGAGTAGCCCAGCGTGTAACCACTCGAACAGTTGAAGAGGTGGAATATTATTATCGCGAGTCAGTTCAGCTAGCGCAAGATTTAGTAGCCAATCAAGACCGTATACAAGGGGTTTATAAGTACTTTAGCCTATCAACTTCTGAGTATTTTTATTGGTTGTTGGAGCATCAAGCGGCTTCCTCAACTTCTATTTCTCTGTATGAAAATATTGATGACCTGTATGTCCAAAATGACTATATAACGGGTGTTGCAATCGTCTTGCAGGACTTTAAAGAAGTTTATGTGTCAACAAGGGATAAAAGAAGTGGGCATGTCTTGCCTGCTGAGGCTTTTAAACCGGAGGCCAATAGTTTTGGAGTTCCTATTTTAGACCCAGCGACGGATCAATCTATAGGGGTTGTTTATATTTCCTTGGATCCAGAAATCTTATACCATGCTGTAGACAATACCCGAGGTCATATCCCGATGGCTGTTACTGTGACATCGCCTTTTGATACGGAGATTTTTCATATTGGTGAGAGGGTCAATAGGGAGCATGAAAACTGGTTTGTCGGTGTGACCTCTCATGGCTATCAGGTTCAGGTGGCAGTTCCTAAAAACTTTGTTTTACAAGGAACGGTGACCAGCTCTGCTTTGATTGTGGGCTTGAGCCTTCTCTTTATTGTCATTCTCTATCTGACTTTGAGGCAGACCTTTGCCAACTACCAAAAGCAGGTAGTGGATTTGGTGGATTCCATCCAAGCTATTGCCCAAGGACAAGAAGGTCTTCGCATTGATACACTTGAAAAGGATCAGGAATTGCTCTTAATCGCAGAGACTACTAATGATATGTTGGAGAGATTGGAAAAGAATATCCATGATATTTACCAGCTAGAGCTTAGTCAAAAAGATGCCAATATGCGAGCCTTGCAGGCTCAAATCAATCCTCATTTTATGTACAATACGCTGGAGTTTTTGCGCATGTATGCAGTTATGCAAAGTCAAGATGAGTTGGCAGATATCATTTATGAGTTCAGTAGCCTCTTGCGTAACAATATTTCCGACGAAAGAGAAACTCTTCTCAAACAGGAATTAGAATTTTGCCGTAAATACAGCTATCTCTGCATGGTTCGCTATCCTAAATCCATTGCCTATGGTTTCAAGATAGACCCAGAGTTAGAGAATATGAAGATTCCCAAGTTTACCTTGCAACCGCTGGTAGAAAATTATTTCGCACATGGTGTTGACCACAGACGGACAGATAATGTGATTAGCATCAAGGCGCTTAAACAGGATGGTTTTGTAGAAATTTTGGTGGTCGATAATGGCCGTGGAATGTCGGTTGAAAAACTGACAAGTATTCGAGAAAAATTAAGTCAGAGACATTTTGAACACCAAGCCAGTTACAGTGATCAAAAGCAATCTATCGGGATTGTCAATGTCCATGAGCGTTTTGTGCTCTATTTTGGGGATCGCTATGCTATTACTATAGATTCTGCAGAGCAAGCAGGTGTTCAGTATCGTATTACAATTCAAGATGAGTAGAAAGGGAGAAAATGTATAAAGTATTATTAGTAGATGATGAGTACATGGTGACGGAAGGTCTGAAACGTTTGATTCCCTTTGATAAGTGGGATATGGAGGTCGTCGCAACAGCCAGTCATGCTGATGAAGCCCTAGAATATGTTCAGGAAAATCCCGTCGATGTGGTCATTTCCGATGTCAATATGCCCGACAAAACAGGGTTTGATATGATTCGGGAGATGAAAGAAATCATACCAGATGCTGCCTATATCCTGCTCTCAGGTTATCAGGAGTTTGATTATGTAAAAAGAGCAATGAACCTTAGTGTGGTGGATTATCTGGTTAAGCCTGTTGATAAGGTAGAGTTAGGAAATCTGCTGGAGAAGATTGCAGGTCAGCTCGGCGAGAGAGGAAAGAAAAGTCAGACCCTCAGTCAAGATTTAGATGAGGCTGGATTTGTCAGTTATTTAGGAGGTAAGGAGAATTGGTGGATAGGCCTATCCAAGGAAAAACAAGGCTCCTTCACCATTCCCTACTATGTCTTGGGGCAAGACTGGCAGATTTTCATTTCTGACCAACCTCTAGATGGTTTAGTCGTTATTCCTTTTGAAGCTCCTTATCAAGAACACTTTGAACGCTGGAAGCTGAATGCTGAGAAAGCCCTCTTTTACGGCTCTGTAAATCTACAACAGTCGGAGAGTCTCTTTGCCTACTACGAACCGATTTATAGGGTTATCATTCAGGGAAATCTCAATCAAATAGTGGAAGAATTGAACCTTTTGGAGAAGGTGGTTCTTGAAAATACACCGCGTGTTCCCATTACCAAACAGCTTTTTATCCAGTTTGTCATGGATGTCTTTCATTTGTTTGAACATCTAAAGGCTGATGATTTGACAGATATTGTCAAAACGATTCATGCTATTCAATCATTTGATGAATTAGTTCCTTATATCAAGGAAACTCTGACTCGCTTTTTCGGCCAATATCGTATGAATGAAAATGTAGTCAGTGTGCTAGAAGTGATTGGTCGTGATTACCAAAAAGAACTTTCTCTCAAGGATATTAGTAAGGATCTTTTTATCAATCCTGTCTATCTGGGGCAGTTGATTAAGCGAGAAACCAATTCGACCTTTGCTGAATTGCTCAATAAACAACGGATTAAGGCTGCTCAGCAGCTTTTGCTTTCAACTAGTGACAGCATCGAAGATATTTGTTATGCTGTTGGTTACAGTAATGTTGGATATTTCTATAAAGTTTTCCGAAAATTGTGCGGGAAATCGCCAAAAGCTTACCGAAAACAGGTAGAAACTACACTATAATATTTGTATCCCTTTACAAAAAGTGCTATAATATCGATAATAATATCAGGAGGTTCTATCATGAAAAAGAAACCAATCTATCTATGGGTCTTGCTAATCTTGTCTGCTCTTATTTCAGCTATGTCTCTGTTTGGAATGTTGAGTCCTTTACCTAGCAAAGAAGCTCTTCGTGCCGCTCAGAAACAGGTTGCAGGGGTCAGTGCTCAGCAATTAGAAGACCAGCTTAATTACACCTATAGAGTAGCAGAATCAACTCATTCTATTTTTAATATGGCCTTGATTGTGCTATCTGCTATTTTAGTGGTAGTAGCTATTGTCTTCCTTGTTCGTAAGAATTTGCAATATGCAAACTATACTTACGTTGGCTATGTTTTGCTAGCTATTATTGGTTCGATTTATAGCTATGTGACTTTACAAGACGCTGTGCAGTTAGTTCACGATGAGACCATGCGTTTAGGGATAAGTGTTATTTCACAAGCCGTTAGCATTCTCTATATCGTCATCAATGTTCTTTTCCTAGCCCTTGTCTTCTATAAGATGTGGCGTCAGCAAAAAGCCTTGGCTGAAGAAGAGGAAACAGAAGATCTTGCCTAAGTATTGACAAAAAATAACTATCAAGTTACAATCTTGGTAGTTATTTTTCGATTATACATAAAATCATGGAGGTACATATGAAGACAATTTCTTTAGTTTATATTAGTCTGAGTGGCAATACTGAGAGTTTTGTGACGCGCTTGAAAGACTATCTCTTGTCCCAGTACGAGGGGATTGAGGTTCAAAAGATTCATATCAAGGATTTGGTCAAAGAAGGCCAAGATTTCTATGAAATGGACCATCCCTATGTTGCTTTTTTGCCGACTTACCTAGAAGGTGGGAATGGCGTTGATAACGGAGATGTCGAGATTTTGACAACACCAGTGGGAGATTTTATCGCCTATGGTGACAATGCTAATAAGTGTTTTGGCGTAGTTGGTTCAGGAAATCGTAACTTTAATAACCAATACTGCCTGACAGCCAAGCAATACAGTCAACGCTTTGGTTTTCCTGTATTGGCAGACTTTGAAATGCGAGGCATGCTGGGAGATATCAAACGTGTCGCAGCGATTATTGCAGATTTGTATGAGTTGGAAGAGGAGAATTAAAGTCGATATAAGAGGCGGTTGGAGTTTTTCAACTGCTTTTTGAGTATAAACAGTTTTTAAGAACATAAAAAAGCATAAGTTCAGGTCTTCAAAACCTTGTTCTTATGCCTTTTAGCATAGAAATATTGGCTGAATTATCTCTTGAAATGAAACCTTATCTTCATCTAGAGCTTGTTAGTTATCCTGCTTTTCCGATTGCGAGTGCATAGATAAAGAAGATGGCGAAACCAAAGAGGAAAATCAATCCTGCAATGGCAAGGTGTTTGAGCCAAGAAGGAAGATTTTTGTTTTCACGCGTTACCAAGGCGTAATTCAAAAGAGCAAAGAATGGTGTTGTCAGGAAAGAGCCAATCATGGCAAAGCGGAGCATGGTTGACACCTGACCAGCGAAGAATTTGATAATGACGATACCGATGATAGCAGTGATGGTCATCCAGATGTTCAAAGATTTACTATTGTCCTCTTTTTGACGGATTAGCAGTCGGAGAGATTCCTGATTAACGCGAGAATAGCCATCGATAACAGTGATAACTGTTCCAAAGATACACAGGAAAGCAATAAAGGTAATCAAGTAACGGGACCATTCGCCAAGAACAGAGGCATACATGCCCACGAATTGAGAGATGTATTTGGCTGAAGCAGCTTCGACCGCCTGCCCTGTGGGATATTGAATCAGTGCTCCCAATGCTACAAAGAACACAGCTAGGACAGCTGTTCCAATGTAACCAACGTTAAAGTCAAATAGAGCGTCCTCTGTATTAAAGTTGACGGTCTTTTTCTTTTCAGCAGACCAAAGTGAATTGATGGCTGAAATTTCGATAGGAGCCGGCATCCATCCTAAGAGGGAAACGATGAAGGGTAGAGCTGCCATTTGCCAAGGTGTTTTCTCGACAAAATTAGAACTGTATTCTGGATGTTTTACCGCCGCGATAATAACTGCAAGAACAGTTGCAATGGTCAAAGCAGACATTATCCATTTTGCCATGCCGTCTAAGAGTTTGTAGCCTCCAAAGAGTAACATAGCCCAAATGATTGCAACGAGAATGAGGGACCACTGAGTGATGCTAAGTCCAATCATTGGGAAGGCACTGGCGATGATCGCTGAGCACAGAATAGCAACACCAGCTGTGTTGACCATAGCCGAAAAGACATTGAGAATAAAGAAAATCCAGAGATAAAGTTTTCCTTTTTCGACATAACCTTCAACCAAAGTCTTTCCAGTATCAGCTGTGTATTCAGCACCAAAACGGAAAAATGGATATTTAAAGACATTGGCTAAGATGACCAAGAGAAGTAGAGACCAACCGTAAGAACCGCCAGCTTGAGTTGAGGATACAATATGGGAACCGCCAACAGCTGCAGAAGCCATTAGGATTCCAGGCCCCATTGCTTTTAGTTTACTTGCCCAGGTGGATTGATTTAACGAAATAGCTTGCGACATGATAAATACTCCTTTTTGAATTTTCAGAATAATCTGGATATATAATCTATATTCTACAAAAAACTTTGAGAAAATGCAAGATAATCTTGAAAAAAGATAGAAAATTTACAAAGAAAATCTGAAAATAACTGCTGTGATAGCAAGGTACAGCAGGGTAAAGAAAAACCGAGAAGTTTCTTTCTCGGATTTGCTTATTATGAGGTTCTTACTTTCTATGCTCCAAGAGTTGATTGATGTGGTCAACTTTTCTAGCTTCTCTTTTATAGAGAATAGCCCAAATGATGAGGTAGACAATCGCAAACTCGATAATAAGCTGGAGATAGAAGATCCAGTGGAAGGGGAACCAACCTGCCAGGGTTGCTAGTGGGACAAAGCCAGCCAGCATGAGGAAGAAATGAGTCAGAGTGGCACGAAGCATGCTCCAGTCACGGCTGAATAAGCGGTTGCCAAAGTTGAAGAGCATACCGATAGATGCCCAGATAAGTGTGCAGTAGAGCAAGACTAGGGCACCGTGAACCTGATGTTGAATCATCGCTTGGCCGATGAGAGAGTAGGGATTTAGGGGTGCGTAGGTACTTGGTGCATAAATGAGTGAAAAGATGATAGAGAGGATGAGGCCGATGAGGACACCAGCAGCTGCGTCGTGAAAGATTTGTTTTTTCATAGTTCTAATTTCTCCTTGATGGTTTTTAGGTAACGGCGTGAAGAGTAGGTGAAGCTTTCATTCTTCAAGAAAATTTCAACTAGACCGTTGGGAGTGAGCTTGAGGTGAGAGATGGAGTCGATATTGATGATTTCTGATTGAGAAATTTGGATAAAATTGGTTGGCAGAATTTCAAGGACTTGATAGAGCCGTAAATCAATGTTGTAGGTCTGACTTGCTGTTTCTGCTAGAACCTTCCGATTCTCGATATAGAAGCGTTGTATCTTACCAATCTTAACTAGATAGACCTGATCATCGATTTTCCCTTTGATTTTTTCTTTTTGATCCAGATTTTCTGCGAACTCGATGACTTTCTGGACTTTATCTGTCGGCTGAGGTGCTTGGACAATCAGTTTTTCCTCCTTGTAAGTCTCACTAATCTGTAGTTCTACTTTCATAAATTTCTCTCCTTGTTTTTCATACAAAATTGTGATCACTTCTTGTACATCTTTATTAATACTCTTCAAAAATCAAATTCAAACCACGTCAGCGTCGTCTTGCCGTACCAAAGTACTGTCTGCGCCTAGCTTTCTAGTTTGCTCTTTGATTTTTATTGAGTATACCACTATTTTATGCCCCCTTGCAAGGGACTTTGTCTATGTGGAGGGATTTGACTCCTATGTGGTGGAGCTTTTCTGTCCTATCTGAAATATGGTATAATAGCACTAATCAATTTCTAGGAAAATAGATACGGAAAGGGGCTGAAAGATGTCTCATATTATTGAATTGCCAGAGGTGCTGGCAAACCAGATCGCGGCAGGAGAGGTCATTGAGCGGCCTGCTAGTGTGGTAAAAGAGTTGGTAGAAAATGCTATTGACGCGGGCTCTAGTCAGATTATCATTGAGATTGAGGAAGCTGGTCTCAAGAAGATTCAAATCACAGATAATGGTCATGGAATTGCCCACGATGAGGTGGAATTGGCCCTGCGTCGCCATGCGACTAGTAAGATAAAAAATCAAGCAGACCTCTTTCGAATTCGCACGCTTGGTTTTCGTGGTGAAGCCCTACCTTCTATCGCTTCTGTTAGTGTTCTGACCCTTTTGACAGCAGTTGAGGGAGCAAGTCATGGAACCAAGTTAGTCGCGCGTGGGGGAGGAGTTGAAGAAGTCATTCCAGCGACTAGTCCTGTGGGGACCAAGGTTTGTGTGGAGGACCTTTTTTTCAACACGCCTGCCCGTCTCAAGTATATGAAGAGCCAGCAAGCGGAGCTGTCTCATATCATTGATATTGTCAATCGTCTGGGTTTGGCCCATCCTGAGATTTCTTTTAGTTTAATCAGTGATGGCAAGGAAATGACACGAACAGCTGGAACTGGTCAACTGCGTCAAGCCATCGCAGGGATTTACGGTTTGGCGAGTGCCAAGAAGATGATTGAAATTGAGAATTCTGACCTTGATTTCGAAATTTCTGGATTTGTATCCTTGCCTGAGTTAACTAGAGCCAATCGCAATTATATCAGCCTCTTCATCAATGGCCGTTATATCAAGAACTTCCTGCTCAATCGTGCAATTCTTGACGGTTATGGTAGTAAACTTATGGTAGGCCGTTTTCCACTGGCTGTCATTCACATCCATATCGACCCTTATCTGGCTGATGTCAATGTGCATCCAACCAAGCAAGAGGTGCGGATTTCTAAGGAAAAAGAACTGATGGCCTTGGTTTCAGAAGCCATTTCCAAGAGTCTAAAGGAGCAGAGTTTGATTCCAGATGCCTTGGAAAATCTTGCCAAGTCTACCGTTAGGAATCGTCAAAAGGTGGAGCAGACCATTCTCCCACTCAAAGAAAATACGCTCTACTATGAGCAAACAGAGCTGACAAGACCTAGCCAAGCTGAGGTGGCTGATTATCAGGTAGAATTGACTGATGCGGGACAAGACTTGACTTTGTTTGCCAAGGAAACCTTGGACCAGCTGACCAAGCCAGCAAAACTGCATTTTGCAGAGAGAAAACCTGCTAACTACGATCAGCTAGATCACCCAGAGTTAGACCTAGCTAGTCTTGATAAGGCATATGACAAGCTGGAGCGAGAAGAATCTTCAAGCTTCCCAGAGTTGGAATTTTTCGGGCAAATGCATGGAACCTATCTCTTTGCCCAAGGGCGAGATGGACTCTACATCATAGACCAACACGCAGCTCAGGAACGGGTTAAGTACGAGGAGTACCGTGAAAGCATTGGCAATGTTGACCAGAGCCAACAGCAACTCCTAGTGCCCTATATCTTTGAATTTCCAGCAGATGATGCTCTGCGTCTCAAGGAAAGAATGGCACTTTTGGAGGAAGTGGGCGTCTTTCTAGCAGAGTACGGGGAAAATCAATTTATCCTACGTGAACATCCTATTTGGATGGCAGAAGAAGAGATTGAATCAGGCATCTATGAGATGTGCGACATGCTCCTTTTGACCAAGGAAGTTTCTATCAAGAAATACCGAGCAGAGCTGGCTATTATGATGTCCTGCAAGCGGTCTATCAAGGCCAACCATCGTATCGATGATCATTCAGCTAGACAGCTCCTTTATCAGCTCTCTCGATGTGATAATCCCTACAACTGTCCCCACGGACGTCCTGTTTTGGTGCATTTTACCAAGTCAGATATGGAAAAAATGTTCCGACGCATTCAGGAAAATCACACCAGTTTACGTGAATTGGGGAAATATTAAACTAAAAGGAAAACTATGTACGAATATTTCAAAGGAATCATTACCAAAATCACTGCTAAATACATTGTTCTTGAAGTCAACGGTATCGGTTATATTTTGCATGTGGCCAATCCCTATGCCTACTCAGGACAGGTCAATCAAGAAGCTCAAATTTATGTGCATCAGGTTGTACGTGAGGACGCTCATTTGCTTTATGGATTTCGCTCAGAAGACGAGAAAAAGCTCTTTCTCAGTCTGATTTCGGTCTCTGGGATTGGTCCTGTATCAGCTCTGGCTATCATCGCTGCCGATGACAATGCTGGCTTGGTTCAAGCAATTGAAACTAAGAACATCACCTACTTGACCAAATTCCCTAAAATTGGCAAGAAAACAGCCCAGCAGATGGTGCTGGACTTGGAAGGCAAGGTAGTAGTTGCAGGAGATGACCTTCCTGCTAAGGTAGCAGTGCAAGCTAGCGCTGAAAACCAAGAATTGGAAGAAGCCATGGAAGCCATGTTGGCTCTGGGCTACAAGGCAACAGAGCTCAAGAAAATCAAGAAATTCTTTGAAGGAACGACAGATACAGCTGAGAACTATATCAAGTCTGCCCTCAAAATGTTGGTCAAATAGGAGCAGAGCATGACAAAACGTTGTTCGTGGGTCAAGATGACCAATCCGCTCTACATTGCCTATCATGATGAGGAATGGGGTCAGCCCCTCCATGATGACCAAGCATTGTTTGAGTTGTTGTGTATGGAAACCTATCAGGCAGGCCTGTCTTGGGAAACGGTGCTCAACAAACGACATGCTTTCCGAGAAGCCTTTCATGGCTATCAAATTCAAGCGGTCGCAGAGATGACTGATACCGAATTGGAAAACTTGCTGGAGAATCCAGCCATCATCCGAAATAGAGCCAAGATTTTTGCTACACGCGCTAACGCCCAAGCATTTTTACGACTACAGGAAGAATATGGCTCTTTTGATGCCTATCTTTGGTCCTTTGTTGAGGGGAAAACGATCGTTAACGATGTTCCCGATTACCGCCAAGCCCCAGCTAAAACACCTCTGTCTGAGAAGTTAGCCAAAGATCTCAAAAAACGAGGCTTCAAGTTCACAGGCCCAGTCGCCGTCTTGTCTTTTCTACAGGCTGCAGGGCTAGTTGATGACCATGAGAATGATTGTGAGTGGAAAAGCGGTCGTTAGTATGTACAGGTAACTAGCATATCTGAGAATATAGAAAAAAGCTGAGAAATTTTTCCCAGCTTTTTATATATACTATTAGATTTGTTAGAGTGAAGTCAAAAAAGTGATTCCACCTAAAATAACACCAGCTGAATTTGGAATGATTAGTATCCAATCCTTCTTAGGTTCCTTTGTCCATCCATAAATAACCCAGATTAAGCAAGATATAGCAGCTGATAAAGGTTGAAATGGTTGAGCTTTATTTCCCTGTAAATTAGCGATAATTTGAGGTATGTAGGCAATAAATACTATAATTCCAATAAAGGCACCAATAGAACCTACGATTCGATTAATTTTTTGTTTTGTCATATACACCTCCTTCAAAAGGATATCATAGAAATTAGCGAAATGCAATAAATTCAGATACAAATTGTAACGAAAACGAATACAAAAGCACAAAAATAGAGAAACTATTTATTTTTTGTTATAGTCAAATCGAATGACTTGCTCTTTTGCATCCACATAAGCATAGACGCCAAAGGGCACAATAGCTCTTGGTGTGGCATGGCCAACGTTTAGATTATAGATAATCGGGATATTGCTGTCAATGATATCCAATAGTGCCTCTTTATAGTCGTCATAGAAAGATTCATCCATAGGTTTTCCGACCAGGAGTCCACTGATGACCTCGAATATACCAGTGTCCTTTAAAGTCCGCAACATCTTTTTGAAGTCTTCCGGCTCAGGCTTTTCTTCGCTTGTTTCTAGCAAGAGGATTTTTCCTTCCCAGTCTGACAAGTTAGGGAAAAGTTTGTATTTTTGGCAGAGCTCCGTGCTGTCTGCGTATCGAGAGTTGTCAAAGATATCGTAGAGGGATTCGAGGCAACCACCGAGGATTTTTCCCTCGAACTGGGCATTTCCTTGCAACAAGTCAAAACCGGTATTGGCATGACTGACACGAGGTGTTCCCAGAGCCTTGGGACTGAAGTCAGTCCTTTCTTCATACCAAACGTCACTAGGGTTGATTTCTGAGATTCTTCCCGTCTTAATCAATTCTTTGAAGTAGTGAAGGCTATAGGACAACATCTCTTCGTCTAATTCACAAATGTCAGCTAAAAAGGATTGACCATAAAAAGTCTTGATTCCTAGTTTATGCAACATGAGATGGTTCATGGTTGTATCCGAGAAGCCAAGAAAAATTTTTTGTTTGATAACCTTTTTGAGTTGGTCATTTTCAAAAAGATAAGGTAGCAAGCGATAGGTATCGTCTCCACCAATGGCACATAGGATCATATCGATGCTATCGTCAGAAAAGGCATGAATCAAATCCTCTGCACGTGCTTCGGGATGGTCCTTGATAAAGTCTAAGCCTTTTAGCGAATGGGGCAAAAAGATAGGATTGAGTCCCAGATCCTTGAGACGTTGGACACCCAAGTCCACTTCGTGTTTGACAAAGTCCTCTCCGATAATGCCACTAGATAAACTAACAATACCAATAGTAGAAACCATATCTCATCCTCCTAGAAATAGATTGAGCCTATTTTATCACAAAAGATAAGAGAAAGCTATGTGGGATGTCAGAAGAATACTTTAAAATCAAAAAAGCAAATGAAAAAGCAACCGCACCTGCAGTTGCTTTTTTGATTCTTCTTAATAGCGTGTTGGTCCTGCACTTGCGCTACGGATATTCAAGCGTTTCTTGAGATAGAAGCGAAGAGCTAGGAGGGCTGCTCCGATAATAGCCAGTGGCAATGGAGCAAGTACTGGGTTAAGGCTAGCTGGTAGGAAGCTTGTTGCAAAGAAGACAAGCAGCCAAAGGAACATAGAAGCTAGGATAACCAGTACAGATTTCCAGAAAGGTGGACGTTGGCTGCGGTCCATATCTGATCCATAGTATTGGTAAACAAAGTAGTACATCAAGTAGAAGGCAAATCCACCAACCAGTCCAACTAATAGGAGAGTGACAAATCCATAGCCGAAAGCTTGATCTGCCGCAAAGAAGGTTGTGAGGGCGCTGACAAGGGCAAAGAGGCTAGTGATGAAAAGAGCTGAGTCCATAATCATGAGTTTCGGATCATCATTTTCTTTTGGATGCTCTTTTTCATATTGCTCCTTAACAGTGAAGCTATGAGCCCAGTGAGTGGGTGCACCATAGAGGGAACGAGCAGTCGTACCCTTGGCTTGCTCTTCAAGGATTTGGGGAATAACTTCCTCAAAAATAGCCTTGATTTCAGCGTCTGTTTTCCCATCTTTGATGAATTGTTGGGTAGCGATGTGGACAAACTCTTGGTTTTTCTTGGTTAATTTTTGTAGATCAATCTGAGACATAGGAACTCCTCTTAGAACCATTTTTTATGGATGAGATAGAGAGTGAGCGAGACACTCATAGCAAAAGCGATAAAGACGATTAACCAGAAGGCATTCGGCTCGCCGTTTAGGGGGATTTCATTATCCTTAAAGTTCATCCCGTAGGCAGAAAAGACCATGGTTGGGATGGACATGACGATGGTCACAAGGGCCAAGGTTTTCATGATGTTGTTCTGGTTGTTGGAAATGATAGAGGCGAAGGTCTCTGTCATAGAATGCAAGACGTTTCCATAAATGTCTGCCATCTCGATGGCCTGTTGGGTTTCAATCAGGGTGTCTTCAAGCAGGTCTTCGTCTTCAAGGTATTTCTTGATATTGCTGGTTGAGCTGGTTAATTTCTTAATCACACGCTCATTTGTTTTGAGGGAGGCCTTGAAATAGACGATGGTTTTTTCCAATTCCATGAGCTCAATCAATTCTTCATTACGAGTTGATTGATGCAGTTGACTTTCGATTTGTTCACTCTTACGGTCAATCGAACGAAGGGCTGTTAGGTAAAGTTCTGCATTGCGATAGAGAATCTGGAAGATAAAACGTGAGCGCATGAAGGTATAGAAATTACGCAAGCGACGGTTGATAAAGACATCGAGGACCGGTAATGGTTCCAAACAAGTAGTGATAATGGTTTCCTCTGTGATGATAATACCAAGCGGGATTGTTACGTAGTAGGTGCGATTATTTCTTTCTTCTGTGACCGGCACGTCAACGATAATCAGGGTGTACTCGTCTTCAATCGTAATACGAGACATTTCTTCCGCATCGAGCGGTGCTCGAAGGTCGGCAATATCAATATCGAAGGCGTTAGCGATTTCGAGTGATTCATTTTGAGTCGGATTAACGAGATTGATCCAAGTACCCGGTTCAAGTGTATCGATCTCTTTAAATTCAGTTGTTGTAGAGAGAAAAACTTGTTTCATATCCCTTATCCTTTCTCATTTTTCAGATTTTTTCACACCGTACTATTATACTACAAATTCAGCCTTTTGGGTAATAGAATCTCACTTTTTTTGGTATAATGGTAAGCAATAATGGACTAGAAAGAACAAAGATGCAAGATAAAATTGTCATTCATGGGGCGCGTGCCCATAATTTAAAAAATATTGATGTGGAGATTCCGCGAGACAAGTTGGTTGTCGTGACCGGCTTGTCAGGCTCAGGAAAATCCAGTCTGGCCTTTGATACCCTCTATGCGGAGGGTCAACGTCGCTATGTAGAGAGTTTGTCAGCCTACGCTCGTCAATTCTTGGGAAATATGGAGAAGCCTGATGTAGATGCCATTGATGGCCTCAGCCCAGCTATTTCCATCGACCAGAAAACGACTAGCAAAAACCCTCGCTCGACAGTGGGAACAACGACTGAAATCAATGACTATCTGCGTCTCCTCTACGCGCGTGTGGGGACGCCTTACTGTATCAACGGGCATGGAGCTATCAAGGCTTCTTCTGTGGAGCAAATTGTGGATAAGGTTTTGGAATTGCCAGAACGCCAGCGCTTGCAGATTTTGGCCCCTGTCATCCGCAAGAAAAAAGGCCAACATAAGAGTGTTATCGAGAAGGTTCAGAAAGATGGGTATGTCCGTGTCCGTGTGGATGGGGAAGTCTATGATGTGACCGAAGTGCCAGAGTTGTCTAAGAGCAAGCAACACAATATTGATGTTGTGGTTGACCGTATTGTTATCAAGGATGGTATTCGTAGTCGTCTCTTTGATTCCATTGAGGCTGCCCTTCGTATCGCTGAAGGTTATGTCATTATCGACACTATGGACGACTCTGAGTTGTTGTTCTCTGAGCATTATGCCTGTCCAGTTTGTGGCTTTACTGTTCCAGAGTTAGAGCCTCGTCTCTTCTCTTTCAATGCTCCTTTTGGCTCTTGTAGTGAGTGTGACGGCTTGGGTATTAAGCTGGAGGTGGATACTGATTTGGTAGTGCCAGACGCCAGCAAAACGCTACGTGAGGGAGCCTTGGCCCCTTGGAATCCTATCTCATCCAACTACTATCCAAACATGCTAGAGCAGGCTATGACAGCCTTTGGAGTGGATATGGATAAGCCTTTTGAGGACTTGTTAGAAGAGGATAAGAACTTGATTCTCTATGGATCAGATGGCAAGGAATTCCATTTTCACTATGAAAATGAATTTGGTGGTGTACGCGATATTGACATTCCGTTTGAAGGAGTTGTCAATAATATCAAACGTCGTTACCATGAAACTAATAGTGACTACACTCGCACCCAGATGCGCCTTTACATGAATGAGCTGACCTGCGGAACCTGTCATGGTTACCGTCTCAATGACCAGGCCTTGTCTGTCCGTGTTGGTGGTGACCAAGGGCCGCATATCGGAGAAATTTCAGACCTGTCTATCGCAGACCACTTGGAGTTGGTGAGCCAGTTAACCTTGTCTGAAAATGAAGCCATCATTGCTCGTCCCATTCTCAAGGAAATCAAGGACCGTTTGACCTTCCTTAATAACGTGGGTCTTAACTATCTGACTCTGTCTCGTTCAGCAGGAACCCTTTCAGGTGGGGAAAGTCAGCGTATTCGTTTGGCAACACAAATTGGTTCCAACCTATCAGGCGTCCTCTATATCCTAGATGAGCCATCGATTGGGCTCCACCAGAGGGATAATGATCGCCTGATTGCCAGTCTCAAAAAGATGCGTGATTTGGGTAATACTCTCATAGTAGTGGAACATGATGAAGATACCATGCGCGAGGCGGATTATCTGATTGACGTTGGTCCCGGTGCCGGTGTTTTTGGTGGGGAGATTGTCGCTGCAGGTACGCCTAAACAGGTAGCTCGTAATAGTAAGTCTATCACAGGTCAGTACTTGTCAGGCAAACGTGCCATTCCAGTACCAGAAGAACGCCGTGTTGGTAATGGTCGTTTTATCGAGGTGACGGGAGCGCGTGAGAACAACCTGCAAAATGTCACAGCTCGCTTCCCACTAGGAAAATTCATCGCAGTGACAGGGGTGTCGGGCTCAGGGAAATCGACCCTAATCAATAGCATTCTCAAAAAAGCTATTGCCCAGAAGCTCAACCGCAATTCAGACAAACCTGGTAAGTTTAAAACGATTACAGGGATTGAGCATGTAGACCGCTTGATTGATATTGATCAGAGCCCTATCGGACGAACGCCGAGGTCCAACCCAGCTACCTATACAGGAGTTTTTGACGATATACGTGACCTTTTTGCCCAGACAAATGAGGCTAAGATTCGTGGTTACAAAAAGGGACGTTTCAGTTTCAATGTTAAGGGAGGTCGCTGTGAAGCCTGCTCAGGTGACGGGATCATCAAGATTGAGATGCACTTCTTGCCAGATGTTTATGTGTCTTGTGAGGTCTGCCACGGAACCCGCTACAACAGTGAAACCCTAGAAGTTCACTACAAGGAAAAAAATATTTCACAGGTCTTGGACATGACGGTCAACGATGCGGTGGAATTCTTCCAACATATTCCGAAAATTCAACGTAAACTTCAGACTATCAAGGATGTGGGACTGGGCTATGTGACGCTAGGTCAACCAGCTACCACTCTTTCTGGGGGAGAAGCCCAGCGTATGAAGCTGGCTAGCGAACTCCACAAACGCTCGACAGGCAAGTCATTCTATATTTTGGATGAGCCGACGACAGGGCTTCATACTGAGGATATCGCTCGCTTGCTCAAGGTTTTAGCTCGCTTTGTTGACGATGGCAATACAGTCCTTGTTATCGAGCACAATTTAGACGTTATCAAGACAGCAGACCATATTATTGACTTGGGACCTGAGGGCGGTGTCGGTGGTGGAACCATCATCGCAACAGGAACTCCAGAAGAAGTAGCGGCCAATGAAGCCAGCTACACAGGACAGTATTTGAAAGGAAAGTTACATCATGAATAAACGTGTACAAGCATTTCTAGCTAAAATGCAAGAAAAAGAACTAGATGGCATCATCATCAATAACCTTAAAAACATCTATTATTTGACTGGTTTTTGGGGCTCAAACGGAACAGTCTTTATCAGCCGTGACCGTCAGATCTTGGTGACAGACTCCCGCTATATCATTGCAGCCAAGCAAGAAACCAGTGATTTTGAGATTGTGGCTGACCGTGATGAATTGGCTGTCATTGCCGGCATTGTCAAGGACATGGGCTTGTCTCGTATCGGCTTTGAGGACGAGATTTCAGTCTCTTATTATCACCGTATGCAGGCAACTTTTGCAGGTTTGGACTTGCTTCCACAAACTCAGTTTGTTGAAGGTCTTCGAATGATTAAGGATGAAGCGGAGATTGCAGCTATTCGCAAGGCTTGTTCTATCTCAGACCAAGCTTTCCGCGACGCGCTTGACTTTATTAAGCCAGGAAAGACTGAGATTGAGATTGCCAACTTCCTTGACTTCCGCATGCGTGAGTTGGGAGCATCTGGCTTGTCTTTTGACACTATCTTAGCTAGCGGAATCAACTCTTCTAAGCCCCATGCACATCCAATGCACAAACCAGTGGAGCTAGGAGAAGCCATTACAATGGACTTCGGTTGCCTTTATGACCACTATGTCAGTGATATGACACGGACTATCTATCTAGGGCATGTCAGCGATGAGCAGGCGGAGATTTACAATACGGTTTTGAAAGCCAACCAAGCCTTGATTGACCAGGCTAAGGCAGGATTAGGTTTCCGAGACTTTGACAAAATTCCTCGTGATATTATCATCGAGGCAGGCTATGGCGACTACTTTACTCACGGTATCGGACACGGTATTGGGCTGGATATCCATGAAGAACCATACTTTAGCCAGACTTCTACAGAAACTATTAAGGCAGGTATGGCCTTAACCGATGAACCAGGTATCTACATCGAAGGCAAATATGGCGTTCGTATTGAGGATGATATCCTGATTACAGAGACAGGTTGTGAATTGTTGACCCTAGCTCCAAAAGAGTTGATAGTTATCTAAGAGTTAAACAACTCAAATGATTGACTTTTAAATTTTAAAGGTTTATACTGAAAAACGAAAACGGTAGGTGAGGCTACCATAGGGATACGGATGACTACCGCAAAGCAGTGGAGACACTACTCGTTGGTCAACAGTCCTGGTCGCGAAGGCCAAGACTAAGCTCATTTCATTGCCCTATGGAGTTAAAGCTTGAACGAAAAACAGATAATTAGTTTTTTAATCCTGCCATTTTATGGTGGGATTTTCTACTGTTTAAAACAAAGAAAGGAGACAGACGATGCAAATTGACGATCATCCGGAACCGCACATACACAGCCAATCGCTGATTTGTGTCGTTCTGCCCTTATAAAGTGATTGGTCTCTGTGTATGAAACACATCATTCATACAGATAGGAGAAACCAATGAAAACTACAAAAGAAAGATTAGCAACAGCTATTCATACATCTTTAAACGAAACTCTATCTTTTTATAAGACAAGTCTAACAGGCTTGACTGGGGAGCAGGTGGAGAAAAATCGTGACCTATATGGTGAAAATACCATCACAAAGGGTCAAGAAGACAGTATCCTCAAAAAAATTTACGAATCCATTATCAATCCTTTTACGATCATCTTACTGGTCATCGCCGTGATTTCCTTGGTGACCAATGTCTGGTTGGCAAAACCAGGTCAAGAAGATCCGACAACTTCCATTATCATCGTTGTCCTAGTCCTCATTTCTGGTGGCATTCGATTTGTCCAAGAACTCCGCAGTGATAAGGCAGCTACCAATCTTTCAAAAATGATTGTCAACACAGCGACAGTCATTCGTCAAGGAGAAATTCAAGAAGTACCTATCGATGACTTGGTAGTGGGTGACGTGGTCAAATTAAGCGCTGGAGATATGATTCCAGCAGATCTTCTTTTATTTGAGTCGCGCGATTTCTTTGTCCAACAGTCTGGCTTGACAGGTGAAAGTGATTCTGTTGAAAAATTAGCCTTGACCAAGGCAACAGTTCAACAATCTGATAGTCTTCTCGAAGCCGAATCCTTGGCTTTTATGGGAACCAATGTCTTATCTGGTAGTGCCAAGGCCGTGGTTTTGGCGGTTGGTGATGATACTATGATGGGGGCCATTGAGCAGACTTTGAACACCTATGATGAGCCTACTTCGTTTGAACGGGAAATGAATAGTATTTCGTGGCTCTTGATTCGTTTGATGCTGGTCATGGTGCCCATCGTTTTCTTGTCCAATGGTTTAACAGATGGAGATTGGTTAGAAGCTGGCGTATTTGCTTTGAGTGTTGGTGTTGGATTGACACCTGAGATGCTTCCTATGATTATCACGGCCAGTCTAGCAAAGGGCTCCATTATCATGGCCAAGGAAAAAGTGGTTATCAAGAAACTCAATGCCATACAGGACTTAGGGGCGATTGATATTTTGTGTACAGATAAGACAGGAACTCTAACCCAAGATGAAATCGTTCTAGAATATCCCTTGGACATCCACGGACGCTTGGATTTGACCGTCTTGAGACGAGCTTATCTCAATTCTTATTTTCAAACTGGCTTGAAAAATTTGATGGACAGAGCCATCATCAAACGGACTGAAAAGGAAGCAAAAGAACACGCCCTCTTGCAAAATCTGGCTCAAACTTTTCAAAAAATAGATGAATTGCCCTTTGATTTTGAACGCAGACGGATGAGTGTTATCGTCAAGGATGAGAACGAAGTTGTTAGTTTGGTAACCAAGGGTGCCCTAGAGGAAATGTTGACGATTTCCAGTCATGCGGAATACCAAGGAGTGATTACTCCCTTGACAGATGTTATTAGAGAAGAAATTTTAGCAGAAGTCAGACAACTAAATCAACAAGGTTTGCGTGTCTTGGGAGTAGCCTATAAGTCAGGTTTGAGGGAAGGACATGCCTATACAGTTGATGATGAAGGGGATATGATTCTAACTGGTTATTTAGCCTTCCTAGATCCTCCTAAACCATCTGCAGCACCAGCAATTAAGGCTCTGTTAGAACATGGGGTTCAAACAAAGATTTTGACGGGAGACAACGAAAAAGTTACCCAAGCAGTCTGTGAAAAGGTTGGTTTGGATATCAATCAGATGTTGTTAGGATCTGAAATTGATCAGATGAGTAATCAAGAATTGGCTCAAGCCGTGGAGGAGGTAACCGTCTTTGCCAAACTTTCTCCTGACCAAAAAGCACGAATTATTTTGCAATTTAAGGCTAATGGTCATGCTGTTGGCTATATGGGAGATGGGATCAATGATGCTCCTTCTATGAAAGTTGCAGATGTGGGGATTTCTGTTGATACAGCAGTAGATATTGCCAAAGAAACAGCTGATGTTATCCTACTTGATAAGGATCTCATGGTGCTTGAAAAAGGACTTGTTGAAGGGCGTAAGGTCTATGCCAATATGACCAAATATATCAAAATGACAGTGAGTTCTAATTTTGGAAATATCTTATCCCTATTGGTCTCTGGAATCTTTTTGCCATTTTTACCAATGGCACCAGTCCATTTGATTATCCTAAATCTAGTCTATGATTTGTCTTGTATTGCCTTGCCTTTTGACAAGGTGGATAAAGATTTTTTGAGAAATCCGCATACCTGGGAAGCTAGGTCCATCACACGTTTCATGATTTGGATGGGACCTATCTCTTCTGCCTTTGATATTTTGACCTTTATTTTGCTTTATTTTATCATTGTACCCATGACAACAGGTCAAGCTTATGTTCATGGGGCAGAGTCTACCGTAGAATTTATTGTCTTGTTTCAGACAGGTTGGTTTATCGAGTCCATGTGGTCACAGACCATGGTTATCCATATGCTGCGTTCAGCCAAAATTCCCTTTTTACAAAGTCGTCCAGCTTGGCTAGTCCTTGTGACAACCTTATTGGCTGCAGCCTTTGTGACCTTCCTTCCCTATAGTCCACTCGCAATCCTACTTCATCTAACTCCTTTAAAACCGATTTATTTCATCTTTTTACTTTTCATCATTATTTTGTATATGATTAGCGTGACAATTGTAAAAAAAATCTATATCAAAAAATATCAAGAATGGCTGTAAATTTCATTTTGTCAAGAAAAAAGTACGAAAATGACGAAAAAAGTTAAAAAAATTTAAAAATAGGTCGCAAGTCGGATGTTTTTTATGGTATAATAGACTAAACTGATAGTAACATGTAGCGAAAGGGGTAGGTACATGATTAAAATTTATACAGTCTCAAGTTGTACTAGCTGTAAAAAAGCAAAAACCTGGCTCAATGCCCACCAGTTAAGTTATAAAGAACAAAACCTTGGTAAAGAAGGAATTACGAGAGAAGAATTACTGGATATTCTGACAAAAACAGATAACGGAATAGCCAGCATCGTTTCGTCTAAAAATCGCTATGCCAAAGCCCTTGGAGTGGATATTGAAGATTTGAGTGTCAATGAAGTCCTCAATCTGATTATGGAAACACCTAGAATTTTAAAGAGCCCAATCCTTGTGGATGAAAAACGCCTGCAAGTTGGCTACAAGGAAGACGATATTCGTGCCTTCCTACCACGCTCTGTCCGTAATGTAGAAAATGCAGAAGCACGTTTGCGTGCAGCTCTATAAACATCAAGGCTGGGAGCAACTCCCAGTCTTATTCTATTTTAATCTCAAAAAGAAAGAAGAAAGAAATGAAAAAAATAGTTCTTGTTAGTCTAGCTTTCCTTTTTGTCCTGGTTGGTTGCGGACAGAAAAAAGAAACTGGACCAGCTACAAAAACAGAAAAGGATACGCTTCAGTCGGCATTGCCAGTTATTGAAAATGCCGAGAAGAATACAGTTGTAACCAAGACTTTGGTCTTGCCCAAGTCAGATGATGGCAGCCAGCAAACCCAAACAATTACGTACAAAGACAAGACTTTTTTGAGCTTAACGATTCAACAAAAACGTCCAGTCTCTGATGAGTTGAAGACTTATATTGACCAACATGGAGTGGAAGAAACCCAAAAAGCTCTTCTCGAGGCGGAAGAGAAAGACGAATCCATCGTAGAAGCTCGTAAATTAGCAGGATTTAAGCTTGAAACTAAACTATTGAGTGCAACCGAACTTCAAACAACGACTAGTTTTGATTTTCAAGTTCTGGATGTCAAGAAGGCTTCTCAGTTGGAATATTTGAAGAACATTGGTTTAGAAAATCTCTTGAAGAATGAACCAAGCAAATATATTTCAGACCGATTGGCAAATGGTGCGACAGAACAATAGAAAATCCAAATAAATAGACTGCCTGAATTGTAGAACGTAAGGAATTATGCTATAATGGTACTATTCTAAGGAAAGAGGGTGTTAGAATGGGATTTACTGAAGAAACAGTACGTTTTAAATTGGACGATTCCAATAAAAAAGAAATTAGCGAAACTTTGACTGATGTCTATGCTTCGTTGAACGATAAGGGCTACAACCCAATTAACCAAATCGTAGGTTACGTATTGAGTGGAGACCCTGCCTACGTTCCTCGTTATAATAATGCACGAAATCAAATCCGTAAGTATGAGCGTGATGAAATCGTTGAGGAATTGGTCCGCTACTACCTTAAAGGACAAGGAGTCGATCTATAACCTATGAGAATTATGGGATTGGACGTCGGTTCAAAAACGGTAGGGGTGGCTATTAGCGATCCGCTCGGTTTTACAGCTCAAGGGCTTGAAATCATCCAAATCAATGAGGAGCAAGGTCAATTTGGTTTTGATCGCGTTAAGGAGTTGGTTGACACTTACAAGGTGGAACGATTTGTAGTGGGCTTACCTAAAAATATGAACAATACAAGCGGACCGCGCGTGGAAGCTAGTCAAGCATACGGAGCAAAGCTAGAAGAGCTTTTTGGTTTACCAGTAGACTATCAAGATGAACGCTTGACAACAGTTGCCGCAGAGCGCATGTTGATTGAACAAGCAGATATTAGCCGCAATAAGCGCAAGAAAGTCATTGATAAGTTAGCAGCTCAGCTGATTTTACAAAATTATTTAGATAGAAAATTTTAATATAAAGGAGAGGCTATGTCACACGATCATAACCACGACCACGAAGAACGTGAATTAATTACACTAGTAGATGAGCAAGGAAATGAAACCTTGTTTGAAATCCTTTTGACGATTGACGGAAAAGAAGAATTTGGTAAAAACTATGTTCTTCTAGTACCAGTTAACGCAGAAGAAGACGAAGACGGACAAGTTGAAATCCAAGCATACTCATTCATCGAAAACGAAGATGGAACAGAAGGTGAATTGCAACCAATCCCAGAAGACTCAGAAGACGAATGGAACATGATTGAAGAAGTCTTCAATAGTTTTATGGAGGAGTAAAAACGTCCGGGGGACGTTTTTAGCCCTGCTTTTAGAAAAAAGAAAGAGCAGGCAGTCTGGGAGACTGTATCACCCCAACTCCTAGAAATTGGGAAGAGTTGGAACGTCCAGTGGACGTGTTTAGCCTGACGCTAAAAATAAAAACCGTCAGTAAGTTCGGGGGATGTTTTACCCCACGTTAACTTCATAGTAGCTAGTTATTAGCTAACCAGGTGAGAGGTCGGGACGAAAATCCTGGCCTCGTTTTTGTTAGTTATGAGACTTTATTGAGGCAGTTGATTGAACCTGTAATTAAGGAGATGTATATGTTTAAAGTAGAAGAGTGGCTTCATAGTCGGATCGGTTTGAATTTTCGATCAGGTTTAGGCCGAATGCAGCAAGCGGTGGATTTGTTAGGGAATCCCGAGAAGTCTTATCCTATTATCCATGTAACAGGGACTAATGGGAAAGGTTCTACCATTGCTTTCATGAGGGAGTTATTTATGGGGCATGGCAAAAAAGTTGCGACCTTTACCTCCCCTCATATCATCTCCATCAATGACCGAATCTGCATTAATGGACAATCTATAGCAGACGCTGATTTTATCCGTTTAGCTGAGCAGATCAAGGAGATGGAAAAAACACTTCTGCAAACCCATGATCAGTTGTCCTTTTTTGAATTGCTGACCTTGATTGCTTTTCTTTATTTTAGAGAGCAAGAGGTGGATTTGGTTTTATTAGAAGTGGGAATTGGCGGCTTACTTGACACGACCAATGTGGTAACTGGAGAGCTTGCTGTCATCACCTCCATCGGACTTGACCATCAGGAGACTCTGGGTGACAGTATAGCAGAAATTGCAGAGCAGAAAGCTGGTATTTTTAAGGCTGGTAAAAAGGCAGTGATTGCTAAGTTGCCTTCAGAAGCTAGGCTTGTTTGTCAGAAAAAAACAGACTCTTTAGCTGTTGACCTTTATCAGGCAGGTCAGGATTTTTCAATGCTGAATGGTGACTTTGCAAGTTCTTTACTAAATCTCTCGCAGCTGAAAATAGGCTTAGAAGGAGCTTATCAGCAGGAAAATGCAGCTTTGGCGCTACAAACATTTCTCCTCTTTATGAGAGAAGGAAAGGAGGCTGTTGATGGGCAGGCTGTAAGACAGGCTTTGGCGAAGACCCATTGGGCTGGCCGTTTGGAGCGTATTCGCCCGCAGATTTACTTGGACGGTGCTCATAACCTCCCTGCCTTGATTCGCTTGGTTGAGTTTATCAAAGAAAAAGAGCAGGAAGGCTATCGTCCTCAAATCCTATTTGGAGCCTTGAAACGCAAGGATTATCAAGGGATGTTGGCTTATCTGACTGAAAATTTACCTCAGGTGGAACTTAAGGTGACTGGCTTTGACTATCAGGGTTCTTTAGATGAGACAGATATAACAGGTTACGATGTTATTCCTTCTTACAGAGAATTTATCAGCAGCTTCGAAGAAAGAGCAGATATGCAGGACTTGTTATTCATTACAGGGTCTCTCTATTTTATCTCAGAAGTACGGGGCTACCTACTGGACCATGAGCAGATAAATTGACCCCCTTTTTTGAACTTGTTATACTAGGGAAACTACTAGTTAGAAGGACAACCCTCTGTAAATTGGTAGCAGAAAGGAAATTCATCATGAAATTAAAAAGATTCACACTTTCTCTTGCTTCTCTAGCAAGTCTTAGTCTTTTAGTAGCTTGTTCACAGAGAGCTCAACAAGTTCAACAACCAGCAGCTCAACCGCAAACACAATAAACTCAGCAATCACAACCAGCTGCTTCATCTTCTACAGAAAATACAAACCAGGCAGCAACAAGTTCTTCACAAAATGCGCCTGAGGCTCAACCAACTAATATTGATGGAACTTATACTGGTCAGGACGAAGGAGACCGTATCACTTTGGTAGTGACTGGAACCACTGGTACATGGACACAGGTTGAAACTGATGGGGAACAAGAAATCAAGCAAGTTAGCTTCGATGCAGCTAATCAACGCATGATTATTGGAGATGATGTCAAGATTTATGCAATCAATGGCAATCAGATGATTATTGACGATATGGATAGAGAAGCGTCTGATCGCATTGTTTTATCAAAATAGACTAGAAGGAGACTGGTTTTTTCAGTCTCTTTTATGATTACTCAGAAAAATGATTATAATACTCAATGAAAATCAAAAAGCAAACTAGGAAGCTAGCCGCAAGCTGTACTTGAGTACGGTAAGGCGACGCTGACGTGGTTTGAATTTGATTTTCGAAGAGTATAAATACTTGCCTTCTACCGAATACCTGAGTTATACTAGTATTAATTACCTGTTTTTAGCATTCAAAATATCAAGGAGGGGATATGAAATATAGAAAATTTCAATTATTGATGTCCAAGTATGGCTTTAGTCTTTCGATTATGCTACTTGAACTTTCTCTTGTTTTTGGCCTCTTTCTTTATGTAGGGAGGATGGCTCCTATTCTTTGGGTGATTCTCTTAATCATTATGAGTGTGGCGACTATTGTCGCGATTGTCAATCGTTCTATGACACCTGAAAGCAAAGTAATGTGGTTAGTGGTAACTTTTGTTCCTGTCATTGGCCCCTTGCTCTATCTGATGTTTGGTGAAAGGCGATTGTCCAAAAAAGAAATTAAGCAGTTGGACAAACTGGCTTCCATGCATTTTCGGGAGGATAACAGTAAACCTCTCCGCCAGAAATTGAAGGAAGATGATAAGGCGGCTTACGGAGTTATCAAATCGTTGTTGAGTATGGATAGCAATGCCGACGTCTATGATCGAACGGATACACAATTTTTTGCATCTGGTGAAAGCATGTGGCAACATATGCTGGAAGATCTCAAGAAAGCTGAAAAGTTTATCTTTCTAGAGTATTATATTGTCGAAGAAGGTTTGATGTGGAATAGCATACTAGATATACTAGAGCAAAAGGCAGCTCAGGGTGTAGAGATCAAGATGCTCTATGATGATATTGGCTGTATGGCGACTTTACCTGGCGACTATACTATTCAGCTTCGTAGTCGAGGAATTGAAGCCCATAAGTTTAACAAGGTAATTCCTCGTTTGACGGTGGCTTACAACAATCGGGACCATCGTAAAATCCTTGTCATAGATGGTCAGGTAGCCTATACAGGAGGCATTAACTTAGCCGATGAGTACATCAATCATGTAGAACGCTTTGGCTACTGGAAGGACAGTGGGATTCGCATAGATGGTCCTGGTGTCAAGGTTCTAACCCGTCTCTTTTTGATGACTTGGTATATCAATCGTGGGGAAATCAGCGATTTTGACCAGTATCACTTGGAAAATCAGCCTTGTTCTGGCCAAGGGCTCTGCATTCCTTACGGTAGTGGACCCAAGCCCATCTTCCGTACTCAAGTAGGGAAAAAAGTTTATCAAAGTTTGATTAATCAGGCTACTGATTCAGTCTATATCACAACACCCTATTTGATTATTGACTATGATTTAACTGAGAGTATTAAAAATGCAGCCATGAGGGGTGTTGATGTCCGCATCGTGACTCCTTTCATTCCGGATAAAAAATTAATCCAGCTCATAACAAGAGGAGCCTATCCGGATCTTTTGTCAGCAGGAGTCAGGATTTTTGAGTATAGTCCAGGCTTTATCCACAGTAAACAAATCCTAGTGGACAAGGACTTTGCTGCAGTTGGAACGATTAATTTAGATTATAGAAGTTTGCTTCATCACTATGAAGATGCAGTTTTGCTATATAAAACGGCATCAATCACAGAGATTCAAAAAGATTTTGAGGAGATTTTTTCAGTATCTCAAGAAATTTTCCCTCATACGATAAAAAATAGCTGGTATCAAAAATTGATTAAGGAAATTGCCCAGTTATTTGCCCCAATCTTATAAGAAATCTAGGACTTAGGACACAACCCAGTCCTATTTTTCTTGCCTTTTACGAATAGAAAGATAGAGGGGGAATGATGCTGACTCAGAAAGAATTGGATTATATCATGTCATTTAAACAGACGCATTTACACCGATTTCGGGAAATTGAAACCTTTGTGAAACTATGCAAAAAATCACTCAAACAGCCATCGCAAGCTGACAATTTTAGGTCTTTTTGATATACTAAGACAGATAAATTGAATAGGAGAAACGACATGGCTGTATATGGCAGAATCGAAGAAGTATCCGAAACGATACAGAGTAATGAAATTGAAAATAGACTGGATAGGAATCTTGAATCTCATGTGGAAAAAGAAGAACAGGTAGCTTTCCCGTTTTTCAGACTCATCATTGGAAGTACGATTGCAACGGTTTTTTCTGTGGTGATACCTTTACTTTTAGATATGGTAAGTCCTTCTCAGGCGCAGGATTTGTATATAGGGTGGGCTTGGCATCAGGGAGGACAGCTTTACAGTAGCTATTATGCTAGTCACGGTCTTCTTTATTACTTGCTACTTTATATTACCCAAGGAGGCATTCTTTTTGCCTTGGTAGAATGGCTAGCTCTCTTAGGAGGAGGTTATTTCCTCTTTTCTTCGACAGAGTATTTGACGGGACAAAGGGAACAAGCCAAACAACTCCTAACCATATTTTATATTTTGGTATCTGGTCTCGGTTTTGGAGGAGGCTATGCTACGATTTTAGCTCTGCCATTCCTATTTGCAGGATTTTCATTCATAGCAGCTTATCTATCAACTCCTAACCATGACAAGGGATTTCTACGTCTGGGGATTTTCTTGGCCCTATCATTTTTCATAGAGCCTCTTACAAGTCTTCTCTTTACTGCAGTAGTAACGATCGGTTTATTTGTCTTTAATGTTGGGCATGGTCGCCTTGCTCATGGAGTTTATCAGTTTTTTGCAGCGGCACTTGGCTTTTCTCTCATTTTTTATCCACTAGGCTACTATGTCCTTGCTTCAGGTGGTTTTGGAGGAACTATAGGGAGTCTTTTGTATCCGATTGATTCCCTTCAGGTCTTTACCAATCCTCAACTAATGGATAATGTTGTATTCTATGGTTTATTGACCTTTGGTTTAGGAGCTCTCTTCCTTGTTTTTCTAGGTTTGTTCCAATCAAAGACATCAAGATCATATGTTATTTCAGTACCAGCTAGTTTTGCTTTCCTATTTGTATTAGCCTTGTTGCTTTTTTCTCAAGAACCTCTTCACGGTTCGCGTTTGATTCTAATCCTTCCATTTTTACTCCTTCTTTTGATGACCAGTATTCGTGGGAAACATTCAGCTAGAGGAGCTCGTCGTCGGAGAAGAGAAGATGTTCCTACTTTATGGAAAAAATTCATGAAAGGGAATCTCTACTTACCGATCCTAGTGGTGGTTTATCTGATTGCAATTCCTTTTGTAGCTCGTTTTATCTTACATCCAGCTTCCTATAGAGAACAACATCAAGTGGTAGATAGAGTCAAACAAGAGACGAGTGAGGGAGACCAAATTTATATTTGGGATTCACATGTTCAGATGTATAAAGAAAGCCAGCGTTTGGCTGGATCCATGTTCCCATCACCTCTTCTTTATACGAATACAGAAGAGAATAAAACTAGTTTAATCAATGACTTGAAAGAAAACCAACCTAAGGTGATTGTGGTGAATGATAAGGTAGCAGTCTGGTCTGAAGTGGAAACAATCTTGAAAGAAAATTACCAACAAGTAAAGACTGATTACTCAGAGTTTAAAGTCTATAAAATCAAATAACCGAATCAATATCTTGTGTATTTTTAAAAATTTTAGGATTTTTACCACAAGATATTGATTTTTCTTTTTAGAGTGGTATAATACTTTTTAGAAAGAACATTTTAGAAAAGAGCATGCATATGATTGCACTAGAAGAAAAAATTACAATTTTGCCAACTCTCTTCGTTGAGAAACGAGATGGGAGACGTGTTGTATTTGATGTGGACAAGATTGACAAGGCTCTCCACAAGGCGGCAGACAAGGTTATGGATGTGACACCCTTAGTCGAAAAGCGCCTAAATGCTCTGACCGAGCGAATTGTCACAGAAATTCATAGTCGCTTTCCACAGGGGGTTAAGATTTACGAAATTCAAAATATCGTAGAACATGAACTGCTTGAAGCCAAAGAATATGCGCTGGCTGAGGAGTATATTACTTATCGGACACAAAGGGATTTTGAGCGCTCAAAAGCGACAGATATTAACTTTAGTATCCATAAGCTTCTTAACAAAGACCAGGCAGTTGTCAATGAAAATGCTAATAAAGACAGTGATGTCTTTAACACTCAGCGTGATTTGACAGCAGGAATTGTTGGAAAGTCAATCGGACTGCAAATGCTTCCTAAGCACGTAGCCAATGCCCACCAAAAAGGGGATATCCACTATCACGATTTGGACTACAGTCCCTATACACCTATGACTAACTGCTGTTTGATTGATTTCAAGGGGATGTTGGAAAATGGTTTTAAGATTGGAAATGCAGAGGTAGAGAGTCCCAAGTCTATCCAGACTGCGACAGCTCAGATTTCCCAAATCATTGCCAATGTTGCTTCTAGCCAGTATGGGGGCTGTTCAGCTGACCGTATAGATGAAGTTTTGTCACCTTATGCAGAGAAGAATTATCAAAAACACCTTAAGGATGCGGAAGAATGGGTCTTACCTGACAAACGGGAAGATTACGCTTGGAAGAAAACTCAAAAAGATATCTATGATGCCATGCAATCTCTTGAGTATGAAATCAACACCCTCTTCACTTCAAATGGGCAAACACCTTTTACTTCGCTAGGTTTTGGTCTAGGAACCAATCGTTTTGAGCGTGAAATTCAAAAAGCTATTTTGAGTATTCGGATAAAGGGTCTTGGTTCTGAGCATCGTACAGCCATCTTCCCTAAGCTTATCTTTACGCTTAAAAGAGGTCTTAACTTGGAAGAAGGGACTCCCAACTACGACATTAAGCAGTTGGCTCTTGAGTGTGCAACCAAGCGGATGTACCCAGACGTCTTGTCTTACGATAAGATTGTTGACTTGACAGGTTCTTTTAAGGTGCCTATGGGTTGCCGTTCGTTTCTTCAAGGATGGAAGGATGAAAATGGTGTAGAAGTCAATTCAGGTCGTATGAACCTAGGAGTTGTGACGGTTAATTTACCTCGTATTGCTCTCGAGTCTGATGGTGACATGAACAAGTTCTGGGAAATCTTCAACGAGCGTATGAATATCGCTGAAGATGCTCTTGTTTACCGTGTCGAACGCACTAAAGAGGCGACGCCAGCGAATGCTCCTATCCTCTATCAGTACGGTGCTTTTGGCCATCGTCTAGGTAAGGAAGAAAGTGTTGACCAGCTCTTTAAGAATCGTCGTGCAACCGTTTCACTAGGCTATATCGGTTTGTACGAAGTGGCTACTGTCTTCTTTGGAAATAGTTGGGAACACAATCCAGAAGCCAAGGAATTCACGCTGGATATCATTCGTGATATGAAACGCCGTGTAGAAGAGTGGTCTGACCAATATGGCTATCATTTCTCTATCTACTCAACACCATCTGAAAGTTTGACAGACCGTTTCTGTAGACTAGATACAGACAAGTTTGGTTCTATTCCTGATATTACAGATAAGGAATACTACACCAATTCATTCCACTACGATGTTCGTAAAAATCCAACACCTTTTGAAAAATTGGACTTTGAGAAAGTCTATCCAGAAGCAGGTGCGTCAGGTGGTTTCATCCATTATTGTGAGTATCCAGTCCTTCAGCAAAATCCAAAGGCCCTGGAAGCTGTCTGGGATTATGCTTATGACCGTGTGGGCTATCTTGGGACCAATACTCCAATAGACCGTTGCTACAAGTGTGACTTTGAAGGAGATTTTGAACCAACTGAGAGGGGCTTTGCTTGTCCAAACTGTGGCAATAGCGATCCTAAAACAGTAGATGTGGTCAAACGAACTTGCGGCTATCTAGGCAATCCTCAAGCGAGACCTATGGTCAATGGGCGTCACAAGGAAATCGCAGCGCGTGTCAAACACATGAATGGTTCAACGATTAAAATAGCTGGTCACCAAGTAACCAATTAGAAAGAACTGAAATGGGAAAATATCAATTAGACGATAAGGGGCGTGCACAAGTGACCCGTTATCACGAGAAACACTCTAAAGGTGGAGCTGGTAAGAAAGAACGTTTGCTCAACCTCAGAGAACAATTTTTAAACAAGAATAATAAGAAATAAAAGTGAGAGTCAGCTCTCGCTTTTCTCTTAGTGGGAGGTAAGGATGGAATTACGAAGACCAAGATTAGCAGATAAAGAAACAGTTTTAGAGATGATGGCAGAGTTTGAAAAATATCAGTCGCCTCACGACGGTGGTTTCTGGGATACAGAAAATTTTTCTTATGAGGAATGGTTGGAAAGTAATCAGAATCAGGAAATGGGGATTAATTTGACTGAAGGATGGGTTCCCGCAATTCAGTTAGTAGCTTTTTCTGTGAAAGGTAAAGCAATTGGATTTCTTAATCTCCGGTTGCGCCTCAGTAACTTTTTACTAGAAGAAGGTGGCCACATTGGCTACTCCATTCGTCCATCAGAAAGAGGCAAGGATTATGCTAAGGAAACTCTCCGTCAGGGCTTGCAAGTTGCTAAGGAAAAGAACATCAAGAAGGCTCTGGTGACCTGTAGCGTGAATAATCCTGCTAGTCGAGCAGTCATTTTAGCAAATGGTGGGCTCCTTGAGGATGTTCGTGATGGTGTGGAGCGTTATTGGATAGAGGTAGCGAATGAATAATCCAAAACCACAAGAATGGAAAAGCGAGGAGCTCAGTCAAGGGCGTATCATCGACTACAAGGCCTTTAACTTTGTAGATGGAGAAGGCGTGCGCAACTCTCTCTATGTAGCAGGTTGCATGTTTCACTGCGAGGGGTGTTATAATGTAGCGACCTGGTCCTTCAATGCCGGAATTCCTTATACAGCAGAATTAGAAGAACAGATTATGTCAGACCTTGCCCAACCCTATGTTCAAGGCTTGACCCTGCTGGGAGGGGAGCCTTTTCTCAATACAGGTATTCTCTTGCCTCTCGTTAAGCGGATTCGAAAGGAATTGCCAGACAAGGACATCTGGTCATGGACCGGCTACACTTGGGAAGAAATGATGTTGGAAACTCCAGATAAACTGGAACTCTTATCACTAATTGACATCCTTGTCGATGGACGGTATGACCGAACTAAGAGAAATCTCATGCTCCAGTTTCGAGGTTCGTCCAATCAACGAATCATCGATGTGCAAAAATCCCTCAAAAGTGGGCAAGTAGTGATTTGGGACAAGCTCAATGATGGAAAAGAAAGCTATGAACAGGTGAAGAGAGACTAACTTTCTTCTATGAAAATAGTTAAATAAATGACCTATCAAAAAAGAAAACAGTTTCATTATAAAAAAACGAAAAAACAGCAACAAATCCCTTGCAATCGCAGGGGCTTTGTGTTATTCTATTATGGTGCTGTAAATTACAGCCTTAGCTTTGATGCAAGAGGTTGCGACACGCTCGGTTGCATTGCCACGCAACGCGCGTCGGTTTTCTTGTGGAGCTAGCCTATTATCTTAAATAGACGAAAAGGAGAAAAAGATGGCAAACAAAAAAATCCGTATCCGTTTGAAAGCTTACGAACACCGTACGCTTGACACAGCGGCTGCAAAAATCGTAGAATCAGCTACTCGTACAGGTGCACAAGTTGCGGGTCCAATCCCACTTCCAACTGAACGTAGCCTCTACACAATCATTCGTGCGACTCACAAATACAAAGACTCTCGCGAACAATTTGAAATGCGTACACACAAACGTTTGATCGATATCGTTAACCCAACTCAAAAAACAGTTGATGCGTTGATGAAATTGGATCTTCCAAGTGGTGTAAACGTAGAAATCAAACTTTAATCTAAAGCTTGATATTTGAGCATAAAAAACGCTCGTTAAAAACTTTTTGAATAAAAAATATAGAAAAGGAACTATTTTCTCATGACAAAAGGAATCTTAGGGAAAAAAGTGGGAATGACTCAAATCTTCACTGAAGCTGGCGAATTGATCCCTGTAACAGTTATTGAAGCAACTCCAAACGTTGTTCTTCAAGTTAAAACTGTTGAAACAGACGGATACAACGCTATCCAAGTTGGTTTCGATGACAAACGCGAAGTATTGAGCAACAAACCTGCTAAAGGACATGTAGCGAAAGCTAACACGGCTCCTAAGCGCTTCATTCGTGAATTCAAAAACGTTGAAGGCTTGGAAGTTGGTACTGAAATTACAGTTGAAACATTCGCAGCTGGAGACGTTGTTGACGTAACTGGTACTTCTAAAGGTAAAGGTTTCCAAGGTGTTATCAAGCGCCACGGACAATCACGTGGACCAATGGCTCACGGTTCTCGTTACCACCGTCGTCCAGGTTCTATGGGACCTGTTGCACCTAACCGCGTATTCAAAGGTAAAAACCTTGCAGGACGTATGGGTGGTGACCGCGTAACAATTCAAAACCTTGAAGTTGTACAAGTTGTTCCAGAAAAGAACGTTATCCTTATCAAAGGTAACGTACCAGGTGCTAAGAAATCTCTTATCACTATCAAGTCAGCAGTTAAAGCTGGTAAATAATAAGGAAAGGGGAATACAGTCAAAATGGCAAATGTAACATTATTCGACCAAACTGGTAAACAAGCTGGCGAAGTTGTTCTTAACGATGCAATCTTTGGTATCGAACCAAACCAATCTGTTGTGTTTGATGTGATCATCAGCCAACGTGCTAGCCTTCGTCAAGGAACTCACGCAGTTAAAAACCGCTCAGCTGTTTCAGGTGGCGGACGCAAACCATGGCGTCAAAAAGGAACTGGACGTGCTCGTCAAGGTTCTATCCGCTCTCCACAATGGCGTGGTGGTGGAATCGTCTTCGGACCAACTCCACGTAGCTATGCGTACAAACTTCCTCAAAAAGTTCGTCGCCTTGCGCTTAAATCTGTTTACTCAGAAAAAGTTGCTGAAAATAAATTTGTAGCCGTTGATTCTCTTGAATTTACAGCTCCAAAAACTGCTGAATTTGCAAAAGTTCTTGCAGCTTTGAGCATCGATTCTAAAGTCCTTGTTATTCTTGAAGAAGGAAACGAATTCGCAGCTCTCTCAGCTCGTAACCTTCCAAACGTGAAAGTTGCGACTGCTACAACTGCAAGTGTTCTTGACATCGCAAATAGTGACAAACTTCTTGTTACTCAAGCAGCTATCTCTAAAATCGAGGAGGTTCTTGCATAATGAATTTGTATGATGTTATCAAAAAACCTGTCATCACTGAAAGCTCAATGGCTCAACTTGAAGCAGGAAAATATGTATTTGAAGTTGACACTCGTGCTCACAAACTTTTGATCAAGCAAGCTGTTGAAGCTGCTTTCGAAGGCGTTAAAGTTGCAAATGTTAACACAATCAACGTAAAACCAAAAGCTAAACGTGTTGGACGTTACACTGGTTTTACTAACAAAACTAAAAAAGCTATCATCACACTTACAGCTGATTCTAAAGCAATCGAGTTGTTTGCTGCTGAAGCTGAATAATCTAAGGAGGAAATATCGTGGGAATTCGTGTTTATAAACCAACAACAAACGGTCGCCGTAATATGACTTCTTTGGATTTCGCTGAAATCACAACAAGCACTCCTGAAAAATCATTGCTTGTTGCATTGAAGAGCAAGGCTGGTCGTAACAACAACGGTCGTATCACAGTTCGTCACCAAGGTGGTGGACACAAACGTTTCTACCGTTTGGTTGACTTCAAACGTAACAAAGACAACGTTGAAGCAGTTGTTAAAACAATCGAGTACGATCCAAACCGTTCTGCAAACATCGCTCTTGTACACTACACTGACGGTGTGAAAGCATACATCATCGCTCCAAAAGGTCTTGAAGTAGGTCAACGTATCGTTTCAGGTCCAGAAGCAGATATCAAAGTCGGAAACGCTCTTCCACTTGCTAACATCCCAGTTGGTACTTTGATCCACAATATTGAGTTGAAACCAGGTCGTGGTGGTGAATTGGTACGTGCTGCTGGAGCTTCTGCTCAAGTATTGGGTCAAGAAGGTAAATACGTTCTTGTTCGTCTTCAATCTGGCGAAGTACGTATGATCCTTGGAACTTGTCGTGCTACAGTCGGTGTTGTCGGAAACGAACAACATGGACTTGTAAACCTTGGTAAAGCAGGACGTAGCCGTTGGAAAGGTATCCGCCCAACAGTTCGTGGTTCTGTAATGAACCCTAACGATCACCCACACGGTGGTGGTGAAGGTAAAGCACCAGTTGGTCGTAAAGCACCATCTACTCCATGGGGCAAACCTGCTCTTGGTCTTAAAACTCGTAACAAGAAAGCGAAATCTGACAAACTTATCGTTCGTCGTCGCAACGAGAAATAATATTAAACTAGTCGCGTAAGCAACTAGTAAATCCGCCAGCTCGGTAGCGCTCCATGTGAGCGCAAGCCGCTGTGGTACAACATTTAAAGGAGAAAATATAAAAATGGGACGCAGTCTTAAAAAAGGACCTTTCGTCGATGAGCATTTGATGAAAAAAGTTGAAGCTCAAGCTAACGACGAAAAGAAAAAAGTTATTAAAACTTGGTCACGTCGTTCAACGATCTTCCCAAGTTTCATTGGTTACACTATTGCAGTTTATGACGGACGTAAACACGTACCTGTTTACATTCAAGAAGACATGGTAGGTCACAAACTTGGTGAATTTGCACCAACTCGTACTTACAAAGGTCACGCTGCAGACGACAAGAAAACACGTAGAAAATAAGGAGAACATAAATGGCAGAAATTACTTCAGCTAAAGCAATGGCTCGTACAGTACGTGTTTCACCTCGTAAATCACGTCTTGTTCTTGATAACATCCGTGGTAAAAGCGTAGCCGATGCAATCGCAATCTTGACATTCACTCCAAACAAAGCTGCTGAAATCATCTTGAAAGTTTTGAACTCAGCTGTAGCTAACGCTGAAAACAACTTTGGTTTGGATAAAGCTAACTTGGTAGTATCTGAAGCATTCGCAAACGAAGGACCAACTATGAAACGTTTCCGTCCACGTGCGAAAGGTTCAGCTTCACCAATCAACAAACGTACAGCTCACATCACTGTAGCTGTTGCAGAAAAATAAGGAGGTAAAATCGTGGGTCAAAAAGTACATCCAATTGGTATGCGTGTCGGCATCATCCGTGATTGGGATGCCAAATGGTATGCTGAAAAAGAATACGCGGATTACCTTCATGAAGATCTTGCAATCCGTAAATTCGTTCAAAAAGAACTTGCTGACGCAGCAGTTTCAACTATCGAAATCGAACGCGCAGTAAACAAAGTTAACGTTTCACTTCACACTGCTAAACCAGGTATGGTTATCGGTAAAGGTGGTGCTAACGTTGATGCACTCCGTGCGAAACTTAACAAATTGACTGGAAAACAAGTACACATCAACATCATCGAAATCAAACAACCTGATTTGGATGCTCACCTTGTAGGTGAAGGAATTGCTCGTCAATTGGAGCAACGTGTTGCTTTCCGTCGTGCACAAAAACAAGCAATCCAACGTGCAATGCGTGCTGGAGCTAAAGGAATCAAAACTCAAGTATCAGGTCGTTTGAACGGTGCAGATATCGCCCGTGCTGAAGGATACTCTGAAGGAACTGTTCCACTTCACACACTTCGTGCAGATATCGATTACGCTTGGGAAGAAGCAGATACTACATACGGTAAACTTGGTGTTAAAGTATGGATCTACCGTGGTGAAGTTCTTCCAGCTCGCAAAAACACTAAAGGAGGTAAATAACCAATGTTAGTACCTAAACGTGTTAAACACCGTCGTGAATTCCGTGGAAAAATGCGCGGTGAAGCAAAAGGTGGAAAAGAAGTAGCATTCGGTGAATACGGTCTTCAAGCTACAACTAGCCACTGGATCACTAACCGCCAAATCGAAGCTGCTCGTATCGCCATGACTCGTTACATGAAACGTGGTGGTAAAGTTTGGATTAAAATCTTCCCACACAAATCATACACTGCTAAAGCTATCGGTGTGCGTATGGGATCTGGTAAAGGGGCACCTGAAGGTTGGGTAGCACCAGTTAAACGTGGTAAAGTGATGTTCGAAATCGCTGGTGTATCTGAAGAGATCGCTCGCGAAGCGCTTCGTCTTGCTAGCCACAAATTGCCAGTTAAATGTAAATTCGTAAAACGTGAAGCAGAATAAGGAGAAGGCATGAAACTTAATGAAGTAAAAGAATTTGTTAAAGAACTTCGTGGTCTTTCTCAAGAAGAACTCGCGAAGCGCGAAAACGAATTGAAAAAAGAATTGTTTGAACTTCGTTTCCAAGCTGCTACTGGTCAATTGGAACAAACAGCTCGCTTGAAAGAAGTTAAAAAACAAATCGCTCGTATCAAAACAGTTCAATCTGAAGCGAAATAATAGACTAGGGAAGGAGAAATTTCAATGGAACGCAATAATCGTAAAGTTCTTGTTGGACGTGTTGTATCTGACAAAATGGACAAGACAATCACAGTTGTAGTTGAAACAAAACGTAACCACCCAGTCTATGGTAAACGTATTAACTACTCTAAAAAATACAAAGCTCATGATGAAAACAATGTTGCCAAAGAAGGCGATATCGTACGTATCATGGAAACTCGCCCGCTTTCAGCTACAAAACGTTTCCGTCTTGTAGAAGTTGTTGAAGAAGCGGTCATCATCTAATCAAACCTGAAAGGAGAAAACTGAAATGATTCAAACAGAAACTCGTTTGAAAGTCGCAGACAACAGCGGTGCTCGCGAAATCTTGACTATCAAAGTTCTTGGTGGTTCAGGACGTAAATTTGCAAACATCGGTGATGTTATCGTGGCATCTGTAAAACAAGCTACTCCTGGTGGTGCGGTTAAAAAAGGTGACGTTGTAAAAGCTGTTATCGTTCGTACTAAATCAGGTGCTCGTCGTGCTGATGGTTCATACATCAAGTTCGACGAAAACGCAGCAGTTATCATCCGTGAAGACAAAACTCCTCGCGGAACACGTATCTTTGGCCCAGTTGCACGTGAATTGCGTGAAGGTGGCTTCATGAAGATCGTGTCACTTGCTCCAGAAGTACTTTAATTTTTAGAAACAAACTAGTCCCCTGGATTTACCTCCAGGGTGCCCTTATGGGCGTAAGAAAAATCAAGGAGAAACCTAATGTTTGTAAAAAAAGGCGACAAAGTTCGCGTAATCGCTGGTAAAGATAAGGGAACAGAAGCTGTTGTCCTTACTGCCCTTCCAAAAGTAAACAAAGTTATCGTTGAAGGTGTTAACATCGTTAAGAAACACCAACGTCCAACTAACGAGCTTCCTCAAGGTGGTATCATCGAGAAAGAAGCAGCTATCCACGTATCAAACGTTCAAGTTTTGGACAAAAATGGTGTGGCTGGTCGTGTTGGTTACAAATTTGTAGACGGTAAAAAAGTTCGCTACAACAAAAAATCAGGCGAAGTGCTTGATTAATCACGAAGGAAAGGAGAAGTATAATGGCAAATCGTTTAAAAGAAAAATATCTTAATGAAGTAGTTCCTGCTTTGACAGAACAATTCAACTACTCATCAGTGATGGCTGTGCCTAAAGTAGATAAGATCGTTTTGAACATGGGTGTTGGTGAAGCTGTATCAAACGCTAAAAGCCTTGAAAAAGCTGCTGAAGAATTGGCACTTATCTCAGGTCAAAAACCACTTATCACTAAAGCTAAAAAATCAATCGCCGGCTTCCGTCTTCGTGAAGGTGTTGCGATCGGTGCAAAAGTTACCCTTCGTGGTGAACGTATGTACGAATTCTTGGATAAATTGGTTTCAGTTTCACTTCCACGTGTACGTGACTTCCACGGTGTTCCAACAAAATCATTTGATGGACGCGGAAACTACACACTTGGCGTGAAAGAACAATTGATCTTCCCAGAAATCAACTTCGATGACGTTGACAAAACTCGTGGTCTTGACATCGTTATCGTAACAACTGCTAACACTGACGAAGAGTCACGTGCATTGCTTACAGGCCTTGGAATGCCTTTTGCAAAATAATATAGGAGGTAAATCTAATGGCTAAAAAATCAATGATTGCTAAGAACAAACGTCCAGCGAAGTTCTCTACTCAAGCTTATACTCGTTGTGAAAAATGTGGTCGTCCACATTCAGTTTACCGCAAATTTAAACTTTGCCGTGTTTGCTTCCGTGAATTAGCTTACAAAGGACAAATCCCTGGTGTAACAAAAGCATCTTGGTAATTTAAGATATCAAGGGCGTCAAAACTCTAAGTGAAAATAGGAAACTTGACGAAGAAACTAAAGTTTCTAGGAAAGTTTATCTTTTTCACACAGAGTTTAGCCCGGGTTCAGTTGGGCTAGCCAATTTGAACACGAGCTATAGCTTTGGCAAAAAAGACCAATTTTCTTTGGAGCATCGCTCCTGCATCAAATTGCCTATTTTTGCTCTTGCTGTTACGCTCTTTGTATCATGTATTAACTAGCAAGTGCAACTTGCAAACTACTAGTAAGAGGAGAAAAACAAAATGGTTATGACTGACCCAATCGCAGACTTCCTAACTCGTATTCGTAACGCTAACCAAGCTAAACACGAAGTACTTGAAGTACCTGCATCAAACATCAAAAAAGGGATTGCTGAAATCCTTAAACGCGAAGGTTTTGTAAAAAACGTTGAAATCATCGAAGATGACAAACAAGGCATCATCCGTGTATTCCTTAAATACGGACCAAACGGTGAAAAAGTTATCACTAACTTGAAACGTGTTTCTAAACCAGGACTTCGTGTCTACAAAAAACGTGAAGACCTTCCAAAAGTTCTTAACGGACTTGGAATTGCTATCCTTTCAACTTCTGAAGGTTTGCTTACTGATAAAGAAGCACGCCAAAAGAATGTTGGTGGTGAGGTTATCGCTTACGTTTGGTAATATTTAGCTCCCAATTTCTTTGTGACTCTTCGTTATCGTCTCTTGCCTAACCCAAAGTTATGCCTGCGAGATGATGCCTAGATTCACTTTGAAATTGAAACCTAAATGTTCCTTTAAATCGAGGAATCGATTTAACCCCGTGAAAACTGGCCGTTATGGCCTGACAATTTAACAGGAGAAAATAAACATGTCACGTATTGGTAATAAAGTTATCGTGTTGCCTGCTGGTGTTGAAATCACTAACAATGACAACGTTGTAACTGTAAAAGGACCTAAAGGAGAACTTACTCGTGAGTTCTCAAAAGATATTGAAATCCGTGTGGAAGGTACTGAAGTAACTCTTCACCGTCCAAACGATTCAAAAGAAATGAAAACTATCCACGGAACTACTCGTGCCCTTTTGAACAACATGGTTGTTGGTGTATCAGAAGGATTCAAGAAAGAACTTGAAATGCGCGGGGTTGGTTACCGTGCACAACTTCAAGGATCTAAACTTGTTTTGGCTGTTGGTAAATCTCATCCAGACGAAGTTGAAGCTCCAGAAGGAATTACTTTTGAACTTCCAAACCCAACAACAATCGTTGTTAGCGGAATTTCAAAAGAAGTAGTTGGTCAAACAGCTGCTTACGTACGTAGCCTTCGTTCACCAGAACCATATAAAGGTAAAGGTATCCGTTACGTTGGTGAATTCGTTCGCCGTAAAGAAGGTAAAACAGGTAAATAATGTTGAGTGGTTGATTCTCAACCACCAACCTATTTTCCAACTTTGTGCATAGCACACGATTTAAAACTAAAGAGGTGAAAACTGTGATTTCAAAACCAGATAAAAACAAACTCCGCCAAAAACGCCACCGTCGCGTTCGCGGAAAACTCTCTGGAACTGCTGATCGCCCACGTTTGAACGTATTCCGTTCTAATACAGGCATCTACGCTCAAGTGATTGATGACGTAGCGGGTGTAACGCTCGCAAGTGCTTCAACTCTTGACAAAGAAGTTTCAAAAGGAACTAAAACTGAACAAGCCGTTGCTGTCGGTAAACTCGTTGCAGAACGTGCAAACGCTAAAGGTATTTCAGAAGTGGTGTTCGACCGCGGTGGATATCTATATCACGGACGTGTGAAAGCTTTGGCTGATGCAGCTCGTGAAAACGGATTGAAATTCTAATAGGAGGACACTAGAAAATGGCATTTAAAGACAATGCAGTTGAATTAGAAGAACGCGTAGTTGCTGTCAACCGTGTTACAAAAGTTGTTAAAGGTGGACGTCGTCTTCGTTTCGCAGCTCTTGTTGTTGTTGGTGACCACAACGGTCGCGTAGGATTTGGTACTGGTAAAGCTCAAGAAGTTCCAGAAGCAATCCGTAAAGCAGTAGATGATGCTAAGAAAAACTTGATCGAAGTTCCTATGGTTGGAACAACAATCCCACACGAAGTTCTTTCAGAATTCGGTGGAGCTAAAGTATTGTTGAAACCTGCTGTAGAAGGTTCTGGAGTTGCCGCTGGTGGTGCAGTTCGTGCCGTTGTGGAATTGGCAGGTGTGGCAGATATTACATCTAAATCACTTGGTTCTAACACTCCAATCAACATTGTTCGTGCAACTGTTGAAGGTTTGAAACAATTGAAACGCGCTGAAGAAGTTGCTGCCCTTCGTGGTATTTCAGTTTCTGATTTGGCATAAGAAAGGGGATAAAATGGCTCAAATTAAAATTACTTTGACTAAGTCTCCAATCGGACGCATTCCATCACAACGTAAAACTGTTGTAGCACTTGGACTTGGCAAATTGAACAGCTCTGTTATTAAAGAAGATAACGCTGCTATCCGTGGTATGATCACTGCAGTATCTCACTTGGTAACAGTTGAAGAAGTAAACTAATGAATTTTTAGGGGATGTGCACTATACCATCCCCTAAAACTAGATATAGTCATCTATGATGACGTCGTATAGGCGAGTTGATTGGGGGGACAACCTTTTCTCCCTTATCGGCGCTAGCATTTTACAAAAGAGGAGAAAATAAAAATGAAACTTCATGAATTGAAACCTGCAGAAGGTTCTCGTAAAGTACGTAACCGCGTTGGTCGTGGTACTTCATCAGGTAACGGTAAAACATCTGGTCGTGGTCAAAAAGGTCAAAAAGCTCGTAGCGGTGGCGGAGTTCGCCTTGGTTTTGAAGGTGGACAAACTCCATTGTTCCGTCGTCTTCCAAAACGTGGATTCACTAACATCAACGCTAAAGAATACGCAATTGTGAACCTTGACCAATTGAACGTCTTTGAAGATGGTGCTGAAGTTACTCCAGTTGTTCTTATCGAAGCAGGAATTGTTAAAGCTGAAAAATCAGGTATTAAAGTTCTTGGTAACGGTGAGTTGACTAAGAAATTGACTGTGAAAGCAGCTAAATTCTCTAAATCAGCTGAAGAAGCTATCACTGCTAAAGGTGGTTCAGTAGAAGTCATCTAAGAGAGGTGACCTATGTTTTTTAAATTATTAAGAGAAGCTCTTAAAGTCAAGCAAGTTCGATCAAAAATTTTATTTACAATTTTTATCGTTTTGGTTTTTCGTATCGGAACTAGCATTACAGTGCCCGGTGTGAATGCCAATAGCTTGAATGCTTTAAGTGGATTATCCTTCTTAAACATGTTGAGCTTGGTGTCAGGGAATGCCATGAAAAACTTCTCAGTTTTTGCTCTTGGTGTTAGTCCCTACATTACGGCCTCTATCGTTGTCCAACTCTTGCAAATGGATATTTTACCCAAGTTTGTAGAGTGGGGTAAACAAGGGGAAGTAGGTCGAAGAAAATTAAATCAAGCTACTCGTTATATTGCTCTTGTTCTAGCCTTTGTGCAATCTATCGGGATTACTGCTGGTTTTAATACTTTGGCTGGAGCTCAATTGTTGAAAACAGCTCTTACACCACAAGTCTTTATCATGATTGGTATCATCTTAACAGCTGGTAGCATGATTGTGACGTGGTTGGGAGAGCAAATTACAGATAAGGGATACGGAAATGGTGTTTCTATGATTATCTTTGCCGGGATTGTTGCCTCAATTCCAGAGATGATTCAGGGCATCTATGTGGACTACTTTGTGAACGTCCCAAGTAGCCGTATCAACTCATCTATCATTTTCGTAATCATTTTGATTATTACTGTATTGTTGATCATTTATTTTACAACTTATGTTCAACAAGCAGAATACAAAATTCCAATCCAATATACTAAGGTTGCACAAGGTGCTCCATCTAGCTCTTACCTTCCTTTGAAGGTAAACCCTGCTGGAGTTATCCCTGTTATCTTTGCAAGTTCGATTACTGCAGCGCCTGCGGCTATTCTTCAGTTTTTGAGCGCTACAGGTCATGATTGGGCTTGGGTAAGAACAGCACAAGAAATGCTGGCAACAACTTCACCAACTGGTATTGCTATGTATGCTTTATTGATTATTCTCTTTACATTCTTCTATACGTTTGTACAGATTAATCCTGAAAAAGCGGCAGAGAATCTACAAAAGAGCGGTGCCTATATCCACGGAGTTCGTCCTGGTAAAGGTACAGAAGAATATATGTCTAAACTTCTTCGTCGTCTTGCAACTGTTGGTTCTCTCTTCCTTGGTGTGATTTCTATTTTACCGATCGTAGCAAAAGATGTTTTCGGACTTTCAGAAGCAGTTGCTTTTGGAGGAACTAGTCTTTTGATCATTATCTCTACAGGTATTGAAGGAATCAAACAATTGGAAGGTTACCTATTGAAACGTAAGTATGTTGGTTTCATGGACAGAACAGAATAAGAGTATTTACTGAATTGGTAAATGCTGAGGGAGTGGAGGTTTAAACTCTGACATTTGTGAGAGTTTGGTCTCCCCTCTTCTATTTTGTTTTTAAATAGGGGTGAAAAGACTTTTTGCTTCTATTTAAAAATAAAATAAGGAGATCAAATCATGAATCTTTTGATTATGGGCTTACCTGGTGCAGGTAAGGGAACTCAAGCAGCAAAAATCGTAGAACAATTCCATGTTGCACATATCTCAACAGGTGATATGTTCCGCGCTGCTATGGCAAATCAAACTGAAATGGGTGTTCTTGCTAAATCATACATTGACAAGGGTGAATTGGTTCCTGATGAAGTTACAAATGGAATCGTAAAAGAACGTCTTTCACAAGATGATATTAAAGAAACTGGATTCTTGTTGGATGGTTACCCACGTACAATTGAACAAGCACATGCCTTGGACAAAACATTGGCTGAACTTGGCATTGAACTAGAAGGTGTCATCAACATTGAAGTGAATCCAGATAGCCTCTTGGAGCGTTTGAGTGGTCGTATCATCAACCGCGTAACTGGAGAAACTTTCCACAAGGTCTTTAACCCACCAGTTGACTATAAAGAAGAAGATTACTACCAACGTGAAGATGATAAGCCTGAGACAGTAAAACGTCGTTTGGATGTTAATATTGCTCAAGGAGAACCAATCATTGCTCACTACCGTGCCAAAGGTTTGGTTCATGACATCGAAGGTAATCAAGATATCAATGATGTCTTCTCAGATATCGAAAAAGTATTGACAAATTTGAAATAAAGCGTTTTTCACACTTGCAAAAATCCGCTACAAATGTTATACTGAGATAGTCTGACTTATAATTGTTGTCTCTGTGTCTAGAGGCATCGAATCGAAATTTATGGAGGTGCTTTTGCGTGGCAAAAGACGATGTGATTGAAGTTGAAGGCAAAGTAGTTGATACAATGCCGAATGCAATGTTTACGGTTGAACTTGAAAATGGACATCAGATTTTAGCAACAGTTTCTGGTAAAATTCGTAAAAACTATATTCGTATTTTAGCGGGAGATCGTGTTACTGTCGAAATGAGTCCATATGACTTGACACGTGGACGTATCACTTACCGCTTTAAATAATCGAAAAACTTGGAGGGATAAGAAATGAAAGTAAGACCATCGGTCAAACCAATTTGCGAATACTGTAAAGTTATTCGTCGTAATGGTCGTGTTATGGTAATTTGCCCAGCAAATCCAAAACACAAACAACGTCAAGGATAAGATAGAAAGGAGAAAACATGGCTCGTATTGCTGGAGTTGACATTCCAAATGACAAACGCGTAGTAATCTCATTGACTTATGTTTATGGTATCGGACTTGCAACATCTAAGAAAATTTTGGCTGCTGCTGGAATCTCAGAAGATGTTCGTGTACGTGATCTTACATCAGATCAAGAAGATGCTATCCGTCGTGAAGTGGATGCAATCAAAGTTGAAGGTGACCTTCGTCGTGAAGTAAACTTGAACATCAAACGTTTGATGGAAATCGGTTCATACCGTGGTATCCGTCACCGTCGTGGACTTCCTGTCCGTGGACAAAACACTAAAAACAACGCTCGCACTCGTAAAGGTAAAGCTGTTGCGATTGCTGGTAAGAAAAAATAATATAGGAGGTAAAAGTCTTGGCTAAACCAACACGTAAACGTCGTGTGAAAAAGAATATCGAATCTGGTATTGCTCATATTCACGCTACATTTAATAACACTATTGTTATGATTACTGATGTGCATGGTAATGCAATTGCTTGGTCATCAGCTGGTGCTCTTGGTTTCAAAGGTTCTCGTAAATCTACACCATTCGCTGCTCAAATGGCTTCTGAAGCTGCTGCTAAATCTGCACAAGAACACGGTCTTAAATCAGTTGAAGTTACTGTAAAAGGTCCAGGTTCTGGTCGTGAGTCAGCTATTCGTGCGCTTGCTGCCGCTGGTCTTGAAGTAACAGCAATTCGTGATGTGACTCCAGTGCCACACAATGGTGCTCGTCCTCCAAAACGTCGCCGTGTATAATCATCGCATTACACTGCTTTTCGTTTAAGAGGGAGTAACTAAATGATCGAGTTTGAAAAACCAAATATAACAAAAATTGATGAAAATAAAGATTATGGCAAGTTTGTAATCGAACCACTTGAACGTGGATACGGTACAACTCTTGGTAACTCTCTTCGTCGTGTACTTCTAGCTTCTCTACCAGGAGCAGCTGTGACATCTATCAATATTGATGGTGTGTTACATGAGTTTGACACAGTTCCAGGTGTTCGTGAAGACGTGATGCAAATCATTCTGAACATTAAAGGAATTGCAGTGAAATCGTACGTTGAAGACGAAAAAATCATCGAACTAGATGTTGAAGGTCCTGCTGAAGTAACAGCTGGTGACATTTTGACAGATAGCGATATTGAAATTGTAAATCCAGATCATTATCTCTTTACAATCGGTGAAGGTTCTTCGCTAAAAGCGACTATGACTGTTAACAGTGGTCGTGGATATGTACCTGCTGATGAAAATAAAAAGGATAATGCACCAGTTGGAACACTTGCTGTAGATTCTATTTATACACCAGTTACAAAAGTCAACTATCAAGTGGAACCTGCTCGTGTAGGTAGCAATGATGGATTTGACAAATTAACCCTTGAAATCTTGACAAATGGAACAATTATTCCAGAAGATGCATTAGGGCTTTCAGCACGTATTTTGACAGAACATCTTGATTTGTTTACAAATCTTACTGAGATTGCTAAGTCAACTGAAGTGATGAAAGAAGCTGACACTGAATCTGACGACCGTATTTTGGATCGTACGATTGAGGAACTGGACTTGTCTGTGCGTTCATACAACTGTTTGAAACGTGCCGGTATCAATACTGTGCATGATTTGACAGAAAAATCTGAAGCAGAGATGATGAAAGTACGAAATCTTGGACGCAAGAGTTTGGAAGAAGTGAAATTCAAACTTATTGATTTGGGTCTTGGATTAAAAGATAAATAAAGGAGGAATACATGGCTTACCGTAAACTAGGACGCACTAGCTCACAACGTAAAGCAATGCTTCGCGATTTGACAACTGACCTTTTGATCAATGAATCAATCGTGACAACTGAAGCTCGTGCTAAAGAAATCCGTAAAACTGTTGAAAAAATGATTACTCTAGGTAAACGTGGTGATTTGCATGCACGTCGTCAAGCAGCTGCTTTCGTACGTAATGAAATCGCATCTGAAAACTATGATGAAGCAACTGACAAGTACACTTCTACTACAGCACTTCAAAAATTGTTCTCAGAAATCGCACCTCGTTATGCTGAACGTAACGGTGGATACACTCGTATCCTTAAAACTGAACCACGTCGTGGTGATGCAGCGCCAATGGCGATCATCGAATTAGTATAAAATCATCAATTTTGTTGAGTGTTATGATGATGGAGTCTTGTGCTCTTAGTCTAGCTCTGGTCTACCGCTAGGATTTCGGTCCTAGCGGGAACACTCATCATAAGTTGGGATAGTAGACGCTTGTTTACGAAATTGTTTTTTGCTTAAGAACAACTTCGTAAGCAGGCGTTTTTGAGTATTTTTGTTAGAATTATGCTATACTATTTGAAAAGAATCCTGTTTAATGTTCAGGTTTCCTATTAAAAGAAGAATTGGAGTTTGCTTATGAAAGCGATTATAACTGTTGTTGGTAAAGATAAATCTGGAATTGTTGCAGGTGTTTCTGGTAAAATTGCAGAATTGGGTTTGAATATTGATGATATCTCTCAAACTGTCTTGGATGAATATTTCACGATGATGGCTGTCGTCTCTAGTGATGAAAAGCAAGATTTTACACGTCTTCGTAATGAATTTGAAGCTTTTGGGCAAATTTTGAATGTGAAAATCAACATTCAGAGTGCAGCGATTTTCGAAGCTATGTATAATATCTAGGAGGTTATCATGGATATTAGACAAGTTACTGAAACCATCTCCATGATTGAGGAGCAAAACTTCGATATCAGAACTATTACCATGGGGATTTCCCTTTTGGACTGTATCGATCCGGATATCAATCGTGCTGCGGAGAAAATTTATCAAAAGATTAGGACCAAGGCAGCTAATTTAGTGGCTGTTGGCGATGAAATTGCGGCTGAGTTGGGGATTCCAATCGTTAATAAGCGTGTATCGGTGACACCCATTTCTCTGATAGGGGCAGCGACAGATGCGACGGACTATGTGGTTCTGGCAAAAGCGCTTGATAAGGCTGCGAAAGAAATCGGTGTGGATTTTATTGGTGGTTTCTCTGCCTTGGTACAAAAGGGGTACCAAAAGGGAGATGAGATTCTCATCAATTCTATTCCTCGTGCTTTGGCCGAAACGGACAAGGTCTGCTCGTCAGTCAATATCGGCTCAACCAAGTCTGGTATCAATATGACGGCTGTCGCAGATATGGGACGAGTTATCAAGGAAACGGCAACTCTATCTGATATGGGGGCAGCCAAGTTGGTTGTATTCGCTAATGCTGTTGAGGACAATCCATTTATGGCGGGTGCCTTCCATGGTGTTGGGGAGGCAGATGTCATCATCAATGTCGGAGTTTCCGGTCCTGGTGTGGTGAAGCGTGCCTTGGAAAAAGTTCGTGGAGAGAGCTTTGACGTAGTAGCCGAAACAGTTAAGAAAACTGCCTTTAAAATCACTCGTATCGGTCAATTGGTTGGTCAAATGGCCAGTGAGAGACTGGGTGTGGAATTTGGTATTGTGGACTTGAGTTTGGCGCCAACTCCTGCGGTTGGAGATTCTGTAGCACGTGTCCTAGAAGAAATGGGACTAGAGACAGTTGGTACGCATGGAACGACGGCTGCCTTGGCTCTCTTGAACGACCAAGTTAAGAAGGGCGGAGTGATGGCCTGTAACCAAGTTGGTGGTTTGTCTGGTGCCTTTATCCCTGTTTCTGAGGATGAGGGAATGATTGCTGCAGTGCAAAATGGCTCTCTTAATTTGGAAAAACTAGAAGCTATGACGGCTATCTGTTCCGTTGGTTTGGATATGATTGCCATTCCGGAGGATACACCTGCTGAAACCATTGCGGCTATGATTGCGGATGAGGCTGCAATTGGTGTCATTAACATGAAGACAACAGCTGTTCGTATTATTCCAAAAGGAAAAGAAGGCGACATGATTGAGTTTGGTGGCCTATTAGGAACTGCACCTGTTATGAAGGTCAATGGGGCTTCGTCTGTTGATTTCATCTCTCGTGGGGGACAAATCCCAGCACCAATTCATAGTTTTAAAAATTAAGAAAATAGGAGAAATTTTAAGTTCTATTTAAGGTTGGCTTTGTATACTATAATCATTAAATAAAGACCTCCTAATATTATTTGAAACAGATAACACTGATTTAGTTTGAATTTGATTTTCATCTAATATCTTTATTTAATAGAACTCCTAAACTTTTTCATAATAATCTCCTGCAAAAGTCACCTGTCTGGGTGGCTTTTGTTTTATCATCCATGATATAATAGAAGCAAACGGAGGACGGAAAATGGTAAAAGTACGATTGTATTTGGTACGTCATGGCAAGACTATGTTTAACACGATTGGTCGCGCGCAAGGTTGGAGCGATACTCCTTTAACGGCTGAAGGTGAGCGAGGGATTCAAGAATTAGGAATCGGTTTGCGAGAATCTGGTCTACAGTTTGATCGCGCTTATTCCAGTGATTCTGGCCGCACCATTCAGACAATGGGAATTATTCTTGAAGAACTTGGTTTGCAGGGGAAAATCCCTTATCGCATGGACAAACGTATCAGAGAATGGTGTTTTGGTAGCTTTGACGGAGCTTATGATGGTGATCTTTTCATGGGCATTATTCCTCGTATCTTTAATGTGGATCATGTTCACCAATTGTCTTATGCTGAACTGGCTGAGGGGTTGGTAGAGGTCGATACAGCTGGTTGGGCTGAAGGATGGGAAAAACTCAGTGGCCGAATCAAGGAAGGTTTTGAAGCGATTGCCAAAGAAATGGAAGAGCAAGGTGGGGGCAATGCCCTAGTCGTGAGCCACGGAATGACCATTGGAACCATTGTGTATCTGATTAATGGCATGCATCCGCATGGTCTCGATAATGGTAGCGTGACGATACTTGAATATGAGGACGGCCAGTTTAGCGTAGAAGTTGTCGGTGACAGTAGTTACCGACAACTAGGACGTGAGAAGATGCTAGAGAAAAATAATTGATAGAAGTTAGCTCCAAGTGTGGGCTAATTTTTTGTACTGCTAAATAAGCTGGATTTGCGATTCGGTCTTTCTTGGCATACAAGCCCAAAAGAACATTTCTCGTCTTTCAAATTCCCTCAAAAATGGTATAATAGTAACATCACAAAATTGGAGAGAGACCATGAGTTTTTATAATCATAAAGAAATTGAGCCTAAGTGGCAGGGCTACTGGGCAGAACATCATACATTTAAGACAGGAACAGATGCATCAAAACCGAAGTTTTATGCGCTTGACATGTTCCCTTATCCGTCTGGAGCTGGTCTGCACGTAGGACACCCAGAAGGCTACACAGCGACCGATATCCTCAGCCGTTACAAACGTGCGCAAGGCTACAATGTCCTTCACCCAATGGGTTGGGATGCTTTTGGTTTGCCTGCAGAGCAATACGCTATGGATACAGGTAATGACCCAGCAGAATTTACAGCTGAGAACATTGCCAACTTCAAACGCCAAATCAATGCACTTGGATTTTCTTACGACTGGGATCGTGAAGTCAATACAACAGATCCAAACTACTACAAGTGGACGCAATGGATTTTCACTAAGCTTTACGAAAAAGGTTTGGCCTATGAAGCGGAAGTGCCAGTAAACTGGGTTGAGGAATTGGGAACTGCCATCGCCAACGAAGAGGTTCTTCCTGACGGAACTTCTGAGCGTGGAGGCTATCCAGTTGTCCGCAAACCAATGCGCCAATGGATGCTCAAAATCACGGCCTACGCAGAGCGCTTGCTCAATGACTTAGATGAACTAGATTGGCCAGAGTCTATCAAGGACATGCAACGCAACTGGATTGGTAAATCTACTGGTGCTAATGTAACCTTCAAGGTTAAGGGAACTGATAAGGAATTCACTGTCTTCACCACTCGTCCTGATACCCTTTTCGGTGCGACTTTCACTGTTTTGGCTCCTGAGCATGAATTAGTAGACGCTATCGTAAGTTCAGAGCAAGCAGAGGCAGTAGCTGACTATAAACACCAAGCAAGCCTCAAGTCTGACTTGGCTCGTACAGACCTTGCCAAAGAAAAAACTGGTGTCTGGACAGGTGCTTATGCCATCAACCCTGTCAATGGTAAGGAAATTCCAATCTGGATTGCAGACTACGTCCTTGCTAGCTATGGTACAGGTGCGGTCATGGCTGTGCCAGCCCACGACCAACGTGACTGGGAATTTGCCAAACAATTTTACCTTCCAATCGTCGAAGTGCTTGAAGGTGGAAATGTAGCAGAAGCTGCCTACACAGAAGATGGCCTTCACGTTAATTCAGACTTCCTAGATGGATTGAACAAAGAAGACGCTATTGCCAAGATTGTGGCTTGGTTGGAAGAAAAAGGCTGTGGACAAGAGAAGGTTACCTACCGTCTCCGCGACTGGCTCTTTAGCCGTCAACGTTACTGGGGTGAGCCAATTCCTATCATTCATTGGGAAGATGGAACTTCAACAGCTGTCCCTGAAAGTGAATTGCCACTTGTCTTGCCTGTAACCAAGGACATCCGCCCTTCAGGTACAGGGGAAAGTCCACTGGCTAACTTGACAGACTGGCTTGAAGTGACTCGTGAAGATGGCGTCAAAGGTCGTCGTGAAACCAATACTATGCCACAGTGGGCTGGTTCAAGCTGGTACTACCTCCGCTATATCGACCCACACAATACTGAGAAATTGGCTGATGAGGATCTTCTCAAACAATGGTTGCCAGTAGATATCTATGTGGGTGGTGCAGAGCATGCCGTTCTTCACTTGCTTTACGCTCGTTTCTGGCATAAATTCCTCTATGACCTCGGTGTTGTTCCGACTAAGGAACCATTCCAAAAACTCTTTAACCAAGGAATGATTTTGGGAACCAGCTACCGTGACCACCGTGGGGCTCTTGTGGCAACCGACAAGGTTGAAAAACGTGACGGTTCTTTCTTCCATGTGGAAACAGGAGAGGAGTTGGAGCAAGCGCCAGCCAAGATGTCTAAATCGCTCAAGAACGTTGTTAACCCAGATGATGTTGTGGAACAATACGGTGCCGATACCCTTCGTGTCTATGAAATGTTTATGGGACCACTTGATGCTTCGATTGCTTGGTCTGAAGAAGGTCTTGAAGGAAGCCGTAAATTCCTTGACCGTGTTTACCGTTTGATTACAAGTAAGGAAATCCTTGCAGAAAACAATGGCGCTCTTGATAAGGTCTACAATGAAACCGTTAAAGCTGTCACTGAACAAATCGAATCATTGAAATTCAACACAGCTATTGCCCAACTTATGGTCTTTGTCAACGCTGCTAACAAGGAAGACAAGCTCTATGTGGACTACGCTAAAGGCTTTATCCAATTGATTGCCCCATTTGCACCTCACTTGGCAGAAGAACTTTGGCAAACTGTTGCAGCAACAGGTGAATCCATCTCTTACGTAGCTTGGCCAACATGGGACGAAAGCAAATTGGTTGAAGACGAAATCGAAATCGTCGTTCAAATCAAAGGAAAAGTGCGTGCCAAACTCATGGTTGCTAAAGATCTATCACGCGAAGAATTGCAAGAAATTGCTCTGGCTGACGAAAAAGTCAAAGCAGAAATTGACGGTAAGGACATCGTGAAAGTAATTGCGGTACCGAATAAATTGGTTAACATTGTTGTGAAATAAGAAATGAATCCTTCAGAGTAGAATCTGGAGGATTTTTTATTTGACAGGAAGTTTCTGTTTTGTTAATATGATTAACAAAGGAAAGAAAGATTATGGATAAAAAAGAATTTATTGCATTTAATAATCGTTTCAATAGATTTATTTTAGCGTTTGATCAGTTAAAAAAAAATCAACATAAAAGTGGTGTTGACAAATCTATTACGTTGAATGAGGTACATTTGATTGTTGTGATTGGGAAAAATCAGCCCTTAAATCTAGTAAAATTATCTGAATTATTAGAAGTTTCAAGAAGTGCAATAACTCAAAGTGTTAGGAGATTGCTTCAAAAAAATTTAGTTGTTTTTGATTTTGATCCGAATAATGGTAAAAATAAATATTTGAGATTATCTGAAAAAGGCATCGAAATTTTTAAAATACATAAGGAGCAACAAGCATATATTGAAAAATCAATCTTTTCAGTTTTAAACAACTATAGCGAGGTGGAACTTAAAACAGTTGTGAAATTGATGGATGATATTGAAAAGGTGTGGGGAGAATTACCGTGGTAAAAGTCACGGTAAATTTCAAATATAATTGTTAAGTAAATTAACAAAAAGGAGAAGATGTGACTGTAAACATAGAACTGATTTCACAAACAGATTTAGCGGATGAATCTTTTTATATTGCTATTAATGGTTTAGAACCAAGGGCAATGTATTGTGTAGAAATGTACCTGTCTGATTATTACTGTATAAATGCTCCCTTGCTTTTAGATCATGATGTTATATGGAAATCAACCGCAATTTTTTTATCTGATCAGGACGGTATGATTGATACCTCTCAGACAGCATCTATTTCGGGATCTTATAAAGGGATTTCAGAAATGGGATTATTCTTTAATGCGAAACCGTTGAAGAATAGGAAAAGGAGATTACCGAGTTCTCTTGATAGAATTCCATTACGAGATTGTTTTGGTGTTGAAATTAAAATCAAGATGGGGAAAGATGTGATCGAGGAGCAAAGTTTCGTAAGGCGTTATATGAATCTAGGAGTAAGATATCAAGATATCTATGACAAGCATTTTCAAGGTCGATTATTTTATGATGAAAAGTTAAGAAGGGCGCCAGCCGTGATTATTGTTAGCGGTAGTGAGGGAAGAATTGAAAAAGCTCAGAATATTGCCCAACTTTTATCATCAAGAGGCTATATTTGTCTTGCGATAGCTTATTTTGGTTTAGAGGGATTACCCCAAAATTTAGAACGAATTCCAATAGAATGTCTGGAGGAGGCGAAAGATTTTCTATATCATCATCCTCAAGTTGATAATACAAAAATAGGAATATATGGTCGCTCTAAGGGAGCAGAGCTTGTTCTGGCTGGACAAAGTATTTTGGAAGATGTGCAATGTTTGGTACTCAATTCCCCCTCAAATGTAATATTTGAGGGAATAAAGGGAAAACTCAACTCTCATTCATCTTCTTGGACATATTTGCAAAAAGAACTTCCGTATCAAAAATTTCAACTAGGAAATTATTTGTTAAACAAGTTTTTTGGAAAACATATTCCTGAAGATAGTAGGGCTCAGATTGATGTGAGTAAAATTTTCTCTCCTTTACTATTACTAGGAAGCGATGTTGATGAAATATGGAATGCATCATCCGCGATAGATGATATCATTTCACATTATAAAGGGGAATCCATTTTGTTTAAAAAATACCATGAAACAGGGCATATGTTGACGGTTGCTTATCAACCGAATCATCGTTATCGAAAAGATTGGCGCTTATTAATGAAAGAAAGTGTAGACTCTTGGTTTGCTACGATAAATTATTTTGATACATATCTGAAAAATTTGTAGATAGTGCTGAACCGTACTATAATAGTCCCAACTAAGATAAAAACACAGTTCTGGTTGGTAGTCCAGTCTACAAAAGTAATTGCTCAAACAAGATAAATTTGAACTCAAACAGTAAAAACGTAGAGAGAAGTACAAGAGTTACTAGTGACTTTCTCTTTCATAAAATAGAACAGCTCTTCTCGGATAAAAAGAGCTGTTTTTTGCTTGTATTGAAAATTCTTTTCATAGATTATTTCCTAATGGATTTACTTGTCGTTAAAAATTTGGCTAATGGAAGTTTCAAATTCAAGACAATACTTACTTGCTTCAAATTCAATCATATCATATTCAGCAGTTTCATTTTGATAGAAGGGATTGTGTGTCATGATTTCTAGTTAATTTTTTATTGTTTGATTTGGCGAGAATAATACTACCGATTCTTGAATTTTTCGGCCAGATGCGGTAAAACATCTCTTTTATAGCGCATATTTAAAAATATAATGTGTTCTTGTAAGTGTTTTTAAGCTTCATTTAGCAATTCGGTAGGAGAAAAATGGCTGTAGCCTTCTCTACTTTAACTTAACCCTAATCATCTCACCACTTAACCTTTCATTTTAACCACTTATCTCAAAAGTCGATTTTTCTGTCATTATTTTTGTTAAACTAGTGAGATAAAAGGAGGGAAGAAATATGATTTTACAAGCTAAACATTTGACTAAACGGTACGGTACTCATATGGCTGTCGATGATATTCAGTTAGAGTTTGAAAAAGGAAGTTTCAATGCTATTTTGGGACCCAATGGTGCAGGAAAATCAACCACCATTTCCATGTTAATCGGTTTGAAAAAGCCGACACAAGGTCAGATTCGCTATGCGCCAAATACGAAAATCGGAGTTGTTTTTCAAGCTAGTGTACTGGATGAGATGTTGACGGTTAGGGAAAATCTCACGATTCGTGCTCAACAGTATAAGGAGATTGCAGCAAGTCGTGTGGATGATTTGATCCATCAACTGGGCTTGACTGCTTTCCAGAAACAACTATATGGGACTTTATCAGGTGGGCAAAAACGTCGGGTTGATATTGCGCGTGCTCTTCTTTCGCGACCAGATATTCTTTTCTTGGATGAACCAACGACAGGTCTTGATATTCAGACTCGCAAATCCATCTGGGATCTACTGTATCGGCTACAAAAGGATGAAGGGATGACTATTATCTTAACGACTCATTATCTGGATGAAGCGGATGAAGCGGATCAGATCTATATCGTTGATTATGGGAAAGTGATTGCGCAAGGTTCTGCGACTGCTATTAAAAGTCAGTATGCTTCTAATATCCTAAAAATTCGTTTTAAAGAAATGAAAGATTTAGAAAAGTTGTTACAGACTGGAATGACAGTAGAGGAAGAAAATGAGTTGGAATATCTTTTTTATCCAAGGACGTCACAGGAAGCCATTGAATATTTGGCAAAAGTTCGAGAAGAAATTGATTCTTTTGAGTTTCGTCCGGGCACTATGGATGATGCCTTTATTGCACTTACAGGAAGAGAGGTTCGCTAATGTTAGCTTTATTGAAACGGAATTTTATCTTATATTTTCGTAATCGTTCAGGAGTATTTTTCTCATTATTGGGGGCATTGATTTCCTTCCTACTTTATATCATTTTTTTGCAGAAGAACTTGACGGATGCTTGGCCCCAACTCCCTGACAATACAAAGCTTTTAAATAACTGGCTGATGGGTGGGACCTTGGCTGTGACTGGGATTACAACCAGTTTTACGGCTCTTACACAAATGGTACAGGATCGTGAAAATCAAGTAGATCAAGATCTTTTCTTGACAGATTTAGGTAGCTGGGGCTTACAGGTGTCCTATCTAATCAGCAGTATTATCATTTCTTTTGTCATGCAGGTGTTTATGTTTGCTGTTATGAGCCTTTATTTTAGAGAAAGTCCAGTTATCAGTCATTTACCGGAAATTGCTTTGATTATGTTGTTAAGTAGTCTGCTTTCAAGTTTGATAAATATTCTCTTGATTTATCGTTTTCAATCTGTAGATAGTCTTGGCAAACTGGCAACTATAGTGGGGACTGCTTCTGGATTTTTGGTAGGAACTTATATCCCCATTGGAGTATTACCTGATTTTGCACAAATTATCATGAAGTGTACCCCTGCAACTTATATTGCTTCTCTCTATCGACAAATTTTAATGAAAGAGCGGTTAGAAACTGCATTTACAGGAAATAGCAGTCTGTTACAGGAATTTCAAGAAAAAATGGGAATTCAAATCAACTGGCAAGAACTATTGACAAAGGAAGAGACATACTTTATAGTGGTTATTATTAGTCTTGTCGCTATTCTTCTTTGGCTTTTATTTGTTAAAGTGTTTAGCAAGAGAAAATAAAGGTATATTGGAGAGAAAATGAAGATTCGTTTTGAAATGAAGACAGAGTTTTCAGAAAAGGACCCACATATTGTAATTCAGGCAGCTCAGTTAACTGACCAAGCAAGGGAAGTTATGGAGTATTTAGAACAATTTTCAACAACCAATCAGGTGGCCATTCCTATTCGGGCGGATGATTATCTGGTTATGGTGAAGATTGAGGATATTATTCTAGCTGATATTGATAAGAATTTATTAACCATTTATACGGTAGACGGGATTTATAAAACTAAGGAAACATTGATAAACTTTCAGAATCGGATTAATCGGCGTAACTTTATACAGATATCACGTCATTCAATTATAAACATTGACCACTTAGAATCGTTATCAGATAGTTTTTCAGGGAACATGATGGCTAAAATGACTCGGGGCATCAAATCTAGTGTGAGTCGGAAATACGTTAAGTCCTTAATGAATTATCTAGGTTTATAGGAGAAAATCATGAAACGATTAATTGATTATTTTGTATCGGGAATGCGCACGGCTTCCTTCTTTTATTTGAGTATGATGTTATTAGCTCAGTGTTATCCAAGCATTACCTATCCTGCACCAATGGTAAAAAATATTCTAGCTCTGTTTTTAATGGGTGGAATTATGGGGGTATTGACTTTAATACTTGAAAAACTAGAGTTTCTTGCTTTTAGTATACGTGTAGGAGTTCATTTATTAGTTACAGCTACTGTCTTAGTATTGACCTCTCTATTTTTTGGCTGGGGTTCAGTTTTATGGAGCCCTCTGCTTTGGTTCTTTTTCTTGTTAATTTATGGATTGATATGGTTGTATCAAATCTGGCGGACTCATAAACTCACACAACAAATTAATCAAGCCTTGGAGGATAAAAGAAAGAAAACGGATAAATAGTGTAGTGTTTAGTATGAAGTTAGAGGAGAGTGCTAGTTTCCATTTAGAGTAATTTATGATATAGTATTTTCAGTGTAAAAACAAGGAGAATACTATGCCAGTAAATGAATATGGTCAGATGATTGGTGAGTCAATGGAAGGTTATACACATGGTGAAATGCCTTCGATTGATTTCTTAGAAGGGCGTTATGCTAGGGTAGAGGCTCTTTCGGTGGAAAAGCATGCGGAGGATTTATTAGCTGTTTATGGTCCAGATACTCCGCGGGAGATGTGGACCTACCTCTTTCAGGAACCAGTGGCAGATATGGAGGAGTTGGTTAGCATTTTAAATCAGATGTTGGCTCGTAAGGACCGTTTTTACTATGCGATTGTAGACAAGGCAACTGGTAAGGCTTTGGGAACATTTTCTCTCATGCGCATTGATCAGAATAACCGAGTGATAGAAGTGGGGGCGGTCACTTTTTCTCCAGAGCTCAGGGGGACACGAATAGGAACTGAAGCTCAGTATCTCTTGGCGCGCTATGTTTTTGAGGAGCTTAACTATCGTCGCTATGAGTGGAAATGCGATGCTCTTAACCTGCCATCAAGACGAGCTGCAGAGCGTTTGGGATTTGTCTACGAAGGAACCTTCCGTCAGGCAGTGGTTTATAAGGAACGTACGAGGGATACGGATTGGTTGTCTATGATTGATAAGGACTGGCCCAAAGTCAAAGATCGTTTGGAAACATGGTTGCGTCCTGAAAACTTTGATAAAAATGGACAGCAATACAAGAGCTTGAGAGAACTCTAAGAGGTGTTGAGATGATTACTATTAAAAAGCAAGAAATTGTCAAGCTAGAGGATGTTTTGCATCTCTATCAGGCTGTCGGTTGGACAAATTATACCCATCAACCAGAGATGTTGGAGCAGGCCTTATCTCATTCATTAGCGATTTATGTGGCACTTGATGGCGATGCTGTGGTGGGCTTGATTCGCTTGGTCGGAGATGGATTCTCATCAGTATTGGTTCAGGATTTAATTGTTTTACCAATCTATCAGCGTCAAGGGATTGGTAGTGCTTTGATGAAAGAGGCTTTAGAGGATTACAAAGATGCTTATCAAGTCCAGCTGGTGACAGACCAGACAGAAAGAACCTTGGAATTCTATCGTTCTATGGGCTTTGAAATCTTATCCACTTATAATTGTATAGGAATGACTTGGATGAATCGAGAAAAATAATAAAACTTGTTTTTCTTAAGCAAAGTTTAAGGCTGGTCTAGTATTATATAGTCATTAAATAAAGACCTCCTAACTTTATTTAATGAAATCCTAAAACTTTTTTCATCATAATCTCCTAATGAAGCCACCCAATCAGGTGGCTTTTTCGTGGGCAGGTGATGGTGATAGAATTTTTTTGCAAAATAGTAAAATTTGAGAAAAGTTAAGCTAGTTTTAAGCTTCGTCTTGTATCATATAGTTATTAAGTAAAGACCTCCTAACTTTATTTAATAAAATCCTAAACTTTTCTTTTTCATAATAATCTCCCTTAACTCCACCCAATCAGGTGGAGTTTTTTGGCTCTATTTCAGGCTTTTGGGGACTATTCTAAAAATCATTTTTCGATAACTTTCGCTTAATCTTATAAACTTTATTGGACAGATTCTAAAGTTGGAGAAGCTGAATGGATGAGGATATAAATCTTTGACAAAATTCGTGAACTGTGGGATAATGGAGAGGAATTAAGGATTAGTTCTATATCATGGACTAGAAAAGACCCCAAGCTAACTTCCACATTAAGCTTGGGGTCTTTTTTGACACTATCTATCTTTGTTTAGCCATTTATCGACTAAGCGAAGGATGACACCGACCACAATCGGTCCGATGATAGTTTTAAGGATTAGTTCCATCATGGGCTATTTCACCTCCTTTCGTAGGCGGTGTAGCAGTGCCGTAGAATATTATACCACATAAGTGTTAAACTCGGGAGGCACCAATCCAGTGGCTTTTTTGTTTGTGGCTTGGTTTTTTGATATAATAGAGGCATGAGTAGAATTTTAGATAATGAGATAATGGGGGATGAAGAGTTAGTAGAACGCACGCTCCGTCCTCAGTACTTACGTGAATATATTGGACAGGATAAGGTCAAGGACCAGCTCCAAATCTTTATCGAGGCCGCCAAAATGCGGGATGAAGCGCTGGATCATGTGCTCTTATTTGGCCCTCCAGGCTTGGGAAAAACGACCATGGCTTTTGTTATTGCCAACGAACTAGGTGTCAATCTCAAGCAGACTTCGGGTCCAGTCATTGAAAAAGCCGGAGATCTGGTAGCGATTTTGAATGACTTAGAACCTGGTGATGTCCTTTTTATTGATGAGATCCATCGTTTGCCAATGTCAGTGGAAGAGGTGCTTTATAGTGCTATGGAAGACTTCTACATTGATATCATGATTGGGGCTGGTGAGGGTAGTCGTAGTGTTCATTTGGAGTTGCCACCTTTTACCTTGATTGGTGCGACGACTCGGGCTGGTATGCTGTCAAATCCTCTAAGGGCACGTTTTGGGATTACGGGGCATATGGAGTATTATGCTCATGCTGACTTGACAGAAATTGTTGAGCGGACGGCAGATATTTTTGAGATGGAAATCACACATGAGGCAGCATCCGAGCTGGCCCTACGTAGTCGTGGGACCCCTCGTATTGCCAATCGTCTCCTCAAGCGCGTGCGCGATTTTGCCCAGATAATGGGGAATGGAGTTATCGATGATCTTATTACCGATAAGGCTTTGACTATGCTGGATGTTGACCATGAAGGTCTGGACTATGTGGACCAGAAAATCCTTCGCACCATGATTGAGATGTACGGTGGTGGTCCTGTCGGATTAGGAACTCTTTCTGTTAACATAGCAGAAGAGCGTGAGACAGTTGAAGACATGTATGAGCCCTACTTGATCCAAAAAGGTTTTATCATGCGGACACGGTCTGGACGGGTGGCGACTGCTAAGGCATATGAGCACTTAGGTTATGAACACAATGAAAAATGAGCAAGAAATCCTAAAAGCTTTCAGAGAAAATTCGGATGTGATGACCATTCTGACTATCATCCGAGACCTTGATTTAAAAGACTCGTGGTTGGCAGCAGGTTCTGTCAGAAATTTCATCTGGAATCTTTTGTCATATAAATCACCTTTTGACCGTGAAACGGATGTGGATGTCATTTTCTTTGATCCAGATTTTTCTTATGAGGAAACCTTGTCCCTAGAGAAAAAGCTGAGAGAGGACTTTCCTCAGTACCAATGGGAATTGAAAAATCAGGTCAATATGCACCAGCATAGCCCTCATACTGCTCCTTATAGCAGCTCTTGTGATGCTATGAGTAGGTATCCAGAACGGTGTACGGCAGTTGGACTGCGCTTGAATGAGGAATCCGATTTTGAACTCTATGCACCTTATGGTTTGGAGGATATTTTGAATTTTCAAGTTCGTCCAACTCCTCATTTTTTAGAAAATGAAGACCGAATGAAGCTCTATCAAACACGATTATCCAAGAAAAATTGGCAGGAGAAATGGAAAAATTTGATTTTTAAAAATACTTAAGGAAACTTTAAGCTAGGAAGTGTATACTAAGTCCATAAGTTAAGAAGACCTTAACTTAAACTCCTAAAACTTTTTCATAATAATCTCCCTATAAAAAATAGAGTCGCCCAATCAGGCGGCTTATTTTTTTGAAAAATGGGCTTTGTGCCTGAGAATAATACTCAATGAAAATCAAAGAGCAAACTAGGAAGCTAGCCGCGGGTTGCTCAAAACACTGTTTTGAGGTTGCAGATAGAGCTGACGTGGTTTGAAGAGATTTTCGAAGAGTATAAATAGCTTAGTGATAGAAGAAAATAGGGAAATATGGTATAATGAAACGATAGATTTTTGAATAGGAATAAGATCATGTTTGGATTTTTTAAGAAAGATAAGGCTGTGGAAGTAGAGGTTCCGACACAGGTTCCTGCTCATATCGGCATCATCATGGATGGCAATGGACGTTGGGCTAAAAAACGTATGCAACCGCGAGTCTTCGGACACAAGGCGGGCATGGAAGCATTGCAAACTGTGACCAAGGCAGCCAACAAACTAGGCGTTAAGGTTATTACGGTCTATGCTTTTTCTACAGAAAACTGGACCCGTCCCGATCAGGAAGTCAAGTTTATCATGAACTTGCCAGTGGAGTTTTATGATAATTATGTCCCGGAATTGCATGCGAATAATGTTAAGATTCAAATGATTGGGGAGACAGACCGCCTGCCTAAGCAAACTTTTGAAGCTCTGACCAAGGCTGAGGAATTGACTAAGAACAACACAGGTTTGATTCTTAATTTTGCCCTCAACTATGGTGGACGAGCTGAGATTACACAGGCTCTTAAGTTGATTTCCCAGGATGTTTTAGATGCCAAAATCAACCCAGGTGACATCACAGAGGAATTGATTGGCAACTATCTCTTCACCCAGCATTTGCCTAAGGAGTTACGAGACCCAGACTTGATTATCCGTACTAGTGGAGAATTGCGTTTGAGCAATTTCCTTCCATGGCAGGGAGCCTACAGTGAGCTCTATTTTACGGATACCTTGTGGCCTGATTTTGACGAGGCGGCCTTGCAGGAAGCCATTCTTGCCTACAATCGTCGTCATCGCCGATTTGGAGGAGTTTAGGAGGAAATATGACACAGGATTTACAGAAAAGAACCTTGTTTGCAGGGATTGCCCTGGCTATTTTCCTACCAATTTTAATGATTGGGGGCCTCTTGCTTCAGATAGCAATTGGAATCATAGCCATGCTAGCCATGCATGAACTTTTGAAGATGAGAGGTCTAGAGACCATGACTATGGAGGGCCTCTTAACCCTCTTTGCAACCTTTGCTTTGACCATTCCCTTGGAGAATTATCTGACTTTTTTACCAGTTGATGGGAATGTGGTTGCCTATAGTGTTTTGATTTCAATTATGTTAGGAACGACTGTTTTTAGCAAGTCTTATACGATTGAGGACGCTGTTTTCCCTCTTGCTATGAGTTTCTACGTGGGCTTTGGTTTTAATGCTCTATTAGATGCTAGAATTGCAGGGTTAGATAAGGCACTATTAGCCTTATGTATCGTCTGGGCGACAGACAGTGGTGCCTATCTTGTTGGGATGAACTATGGTAAACGAAAACTAGCTCCGACAGTTTCTCCAAATAAAACCTTTGAGGGTGCCTTGGGTGGTATTTTAGGTGCGATTTTAGTAACCATCATCTTTATGATGTTTGACAGAACAGTTGCTCTTCCGTATGGAATTTACAAGATGTCCGTCTTTGCTATTTTCTTTAGCATTGCTGGACAATTTGGTGATTTACTAGAAAGTTCGATCAAGCGTCACTTTGGTGTCAAGGATTCTGGGAAATTTATCCCTGGACATGGTGGTGTTTTGGATCGTTTCGATAGTATGTTGCTTGTATTTCCAATCATGCACTTGTTTGGACTCTTTTAATCAAAAGACGGAGGAAATACTATGCTCGGAATTTTAACCTTTATTCTGGTTTTCGGAATTATTGTAGTGGTGCACGAGTTCGGCCACTTCTACTTTGCCAAGAAATCAGGGATTCTAGTGCGTGAATTTGCCATTGGTATGGGACCTAAAATCTTTGCTCATATTGGCAAGGACGGGACGGCCTATACCATTCGAATCTTGCCTCTGGGTGGCTATGTCCGTATGGCCGGTTGGGGTGATGATACAACTGAAATTAAGACAGGAACTCCTGTCAGTTTGACGCTTACTGATGATGGTAAGGTTAAACGCATCAATCTCTCAGGTAAAAAATTGGATCAAACAGCTCTTCCTATGCAGGTGACCCAATTTGACTTTGAAGACAAGCTCTTTATCAAAGGACTGGTTCTGGAAGAAGAAAAAACATTTGCAGTGGATCACGATGCAACGGTTGTGGAAGCAGATGGTACTGAGGTTCGGATTGCACCTTTAGATGTTCAATATCAAAATGCGACTATCTGGGGAAAACTCATTACTAATTTTGCAGGCCCTATGAACAACTTTATCTTAGGGGTTGTTGTTTTCTGGATTTTAATCTTCATGCAGGGTGGTGTCAGAGATGTCGATACCAACCAGTTCCATATTATGCCCCAAGGGGCCTTGGCTAAGGTGGGAGTACCAGAAACGGCACAAATTACCAAAATTGGCTCACATGAGGTTAGCAACTGGGAAAGTTTGATTCAGGCTGTGGAATCAGAAACCAAAGATAAGACGGCCCCGACCTTGGATGTGACTATTTCTGAAAATGGTAGTGACAAACAAGTCACTGTTAGTCCGGAAGAAAGTCAAGGCCGTTACCTTCTAGGTGTTCAACCGGGGATTAAGTCAGATTTTGTATCTATGTTTGTAGGTGGTTTTACAACTGCTGCTGACTCGGCCCTCCGAATTCTCTCAGCACTGAAAAATCTGATTTTCCAACCGGATTTGAACAAGCTAGGTGGACCTGTTGCCATCTTTAAGGCAAGTAGTGATGCTGCTAAAAATGGAATTGAGAATGTCTTGGACTTCTTGGCAATGATTTCCATCAATATTGGGATTTTTAATCTTATTCCGATTCCAGCCCTGGATGGTGGTAAGATTGTGCTCAATATCCTGGAAGCCATTCGCCGCAAACCATTAAAACAAGAAATTGAAACCTATGTCACCTTGGCCGGAGTGGTCATCATGGTTGTCTTGATGATTGCTGTGACCTGGAATGACATTATGCGACTCTTTTTTAGATAATCGAGGAATATTATGAAACAAAGTAAAATGCCTATCCCAACGCTTCGCGAAATGCCAAGCGATGCTCAAGTTATTAGCCATGCTCTTATGTTGCGTGCTGGTTATGTTCGCCAAGTATCTGCAGGTGTTTATTCTTATCTACCACTTGCTAATCGTGTGATTGAAAAAGCTAAAAATATCATGCGCCAAGAATTCGACAAGATTGGTGCAGTTGAGATGTTGGCTCCTGCCCTTCTTAGTGCAGAATTGTGGCGCGAATCAGGTCGTTACGAAACTTATGGTGAGGACCTTTACAAACTAAAAAACCGTGAAAAATCAGACTTCATTCTAGGTCCAACTCACGAAGAAACCTTTACAGCTATTGTTCGTGATTCTGTTAAGTCTTACAAGCAATTGCCACTCAACCTTTACCAAATACAGCCTAAGTATCGTGATGAAAAACGCCCACGTAATGGACTTCTCCGTACACGTGAGTTTATCATGAAGGATGCTTACAGTTTCCACGCTAACTATGATAGCTTGGACAGTGTTTATGATGAGTACAAGGCTGCTTATGAGCGTATTTTCACTCGTAGTGGCTTAGACTTCAAGGCTATTATTGGTGACGGTGGAGCCATGGGTGGTAAGGACAGCCAAGAATTTATGGCCATTACACCTGCTCGTACAGACCTTGACCGCTGGGTTGTCTTGGACAAGTCCGTTGCCTCATTTGATGAAATTCCTGAAGAAGTGCAAGAAGAAATCAAGGCAGAATTGCTCAAATGGATGGTCTCTGGTGAAGATACCATTGCTTACTCAAGTGAGTCTAGCTATGCAGCTAACTTGGAAATGGCAACAAACGAGTACAAACCAAGCAATCGTGTTGTCGCTGAAGAAGAAGTGACTCGTGTGGCAACTCCAGATGTTAAGTCAATCGATGAAGTTGCAGCCTTCCTCAATGTTCCAGAAGAACAAACGATCAAAACCCTCTTCTACATGGCAGATGGTGAGCTTGTTGCGGCCCTTCTAGTTGGAAATGACCAACTCAACGAAGTTAAGTTGAAAAACCATTTGGGAGCAGATTTCTTTGACGTTGCTAGCGAAGAAGAAGTGGAGAATCTTGTTCAAGCAGGGTTCGGTTCACTTGGACCAGTTGGTTTGCCAGAGAATATTAAAATTATTGCAGATCGTAAGGTGCAAGATGTTCGCAATGCAGTTGTTGGTGCTAACGAAGATGGCTACCACTTGACTGGTGTGAACCCAGGTCGTGATTTTACTGCAGAATATGTGGATATCCGTGAAGTTCGTGAGGGGGAAATTTCTCCAGACGGACAAGGTGTTCTTAACTTTGCGCGTGGTATCGAAATTGGTCACATCTTCAAACTCGGTACTCGTTATTCAGCAAGTATGGGAGCAGATGTTTTGGATGAAAATGGCCGTGCTGTGCCAATTATCATGGGATGTTACGGTATCGGTGTCAGCCGTCTCCTTTCAGCCGTTATGGAGCAACACGCTCGCCTCTTTGTTAACAAAACGCCAAAAGGTGAATACCGTTACGCTTGGGGAATCAACTTCCCTAAAGAACTGGCGCCATTTGATGTTCACTTGATTACTGTCAATGTCAAGGATGAAGAAGCGCAAGCCTTGACAGAAAAACTTGAAGCAAGCTTGCTGGGAGCTGGTTACGAAGTCTTGACAGATGACCGTAACGAACGTGTCGGAGTCAAATTCAGCGATAGCGATTTGATTGGGTTGCCAATCCGCATCACTGTTGGGAAGAAAGCAGCTGATGGTATTGTAGAAGTTAAGATCAAAGCGACTGGTGACACTATCGAAGTTCATGCAGATAATGTGCTTGAAACGCTTGAAATCCTCAGCAAGAAATAAAAACTATAATCAGAAGAAAAACAAGGAAAAAATGTAACTAGTTTTTACCTTGTTTTTTCTGTATAATGGGAAAAATGACTAGATAAAGAGGTAAATATATGCTAAGATTTCCAAAGGATTTTGTCTGGGGATCCTCTACTTCTGGGCCGCAGACAGAAGGGCGTGTAGCTGGTGACGGTAAGGGAGATAATCTCTGGGATTATTGGTACCAGGTGGAGCCAAATCGTTACTATAATGGGATTGGTCCAGATAAGACATCGACCTTTTATGAAAATTGGGAACAGGATATCGAGCTTTTGTTAGAGACTGGTCACACTGCCTTTCGGACTTCTATCCAGTGGTCACGGATTTTTCCACAAGGCTGTGGGAAAGTCAACCCTCAAGGTGTGGATTTTTATCGTAAGGTCTTTGAGGCTATTAAGGCTAAGGGGATTCGTCTTTTAGTCAATCTCTACCACTTTGATTTGCCTTTTGCTCTTCAAGAAGTTGGTGATGGTTGGGAAAATAAGGCGACGGTCTCAGCCTATGAAGACTATGCTCGTTTTTGTTTTGAGACTTATGGAGATTTAGTGGATCAATGGATTACCTTTAACGAGCCCATCGTTCCTGTAGAATTTGGCTATTTTTACGATGCCCATTATCCACATAAGGTGGATGCAGAAGCGGCAGTTAAAGTAGCCTACCACACACAATTAGCCAGCAGTCGAGCGGTCAAGGCTTGTCATGAACTCTTACCTGATGCTAAGATTGGGATTGTCTTAAACTTGACACCGGCTTATCCACGCAGTCAGCATCCTGCTGATGTTAAGGCGGCTCGGATTGCGGACCTTTTTCAGGCCCAATCTTTCTTAGATCCGTCTGTTTTGGGGACTTATCCACAGGAGTTGGTAGAAATCTTGCATGAACACGGTCTCTTGCCTGATACCACAGAGGAAGATCTGGAGCTTATTCGTGACAATACAGTAGATTTCCTTGGTGTCAACTACTATCAACCTTTGCGCGTTATGGTACCTCGATTTGCTAAGAATCCAGAGAGTCCTCTTTTGCCAGAACATTTTTACGAACCTTATGTTATGCCTGGCCGTAAAATCAATCCTCATCGTGGCTGGGAAATTTATGAGCAGGGGATTTATGATATTGCCCAAAATATCAAGGAAAACTATGGCAATATAGAGTGGATGTTGACAGAGAATGGTATGGGTGTTGAAGGGGAAGAAAAATTCCGTCAAGATGGGATGATTCAAGATGATTACCGTATTGACTTTGTAAAAGGTCATCTTCGTGAACTGCACCGTGCCATTGAAGATGGAGCAAACTGTAGGGGCTACTTGATTTGGACCTTTATTGACTGCTGGTCATGGCTCAATAGCTATAAAAATCGCTATGGTTTGGTCGAACTAAACTTGGAAACGCAAGAACGTCGTCTGAAAAAATCAGGGAACTGGTTCAAGGAATTAAGCAATAATAATGGATTTTAAAAAGGACTCTGACTGATTATCCTAATTGGTCAGAGTTTTTTACTTATAGGAGTTTAATTTGAACTATACCAATTTTTACTCTTGACAAGTGAAAGAAACAAGTATATACTGTTTTTGCTGGTTCTATAAAAGAGAAATCAGACTATACCAATTTTAAGGAGAAAGCACAGCTGGTCTGTGTCGTATATACTATGTGTGGAATTGTTGGTGTTGTTGGAAACACAAATGCAACTGATATTTTAATTCAAGGGCTTGAAAAGCTCGAATACCGTGGCTATGATTCTGCGGGAATTTTTGTCCTAGGTGGTGCTGAAAATCATCTGGTTAAGGCGGTTGGCCGTATTGCAGAATTGTCTGCTAAGACAGCTGGTGTTGAGGGAACAACTGGTATTGGACATACTCGTTGGGCGACTCACGGGAAACCAACGGAAGACAATGCTCACCCACATCGCTCTGAGACAGAACGTTTTGTTTTGGTGCACAATGGGGTGATTGAGAACTACCTTGAAATCAAGGAAGAATACCTTGCAGGTCACCACTTTAAGGGGCAAACAGATACTGAAATCGCCGTTCACTTGATTGGAAAATTTGCGGAAGAAGAAGGACTCTCAGTTCTTGAAGCCTTCAAAAAAGCCCTTCATATCATCCGTGGTTCTTATGCTTTTGCCTTGGTTGACTCACAAGATCCTGAAGTCATCTACGTAGCTAAAAATAAATCACCACTTTTGATTGGTCTTGGACAAGGCTATAACATGGTCTGCTCAGACGCCATGGCTATGATTCGTGAAACCAACCAATATATGGAAATTCATGACCAAGAATTGGTAATCGTCAAGGCTGATAGCGTGGAAGTTCAAGACTATGATGGTAACAGTCGCGAACGTGCTAGCTATACTGCTGAACTTGACTTGTCTGATATCGGTAAGGGAACTTATCCTTACTACATGCTCAAGGAAATTGATGAGCAACCAACGGTTATGCGTAAACTCATCCAAGCCTACACAGATGAGGCTGGTCAAGTTGTCGTAGACCCAGCTATCATCAAGGCTGTTCAAGACGCAGATCGCATCTACATCCTTGCAGCTGGAACATCTTACCATGCAGGATTTGCTTCTAAGAAGATGCTGGAAGAATTGACAGATACGCCAGTTGAACTTGGAATCTCATCTGAGTGGGGCTACGGTATGCCACTTCTCAGCAAGAAACCACTTTTCATCTTTATCAGCCAGTCTGGTGAAACAGCGGATAGCCGTCAGGTTTTGGTTAAGGCTAATGAAATGGGAATCCCAAGCTTGACAGTGACAAACGTCCCAGGTTCAACTCTTTCTCGTGAAGCCAACCATACCATGCTCCTTCATGCAGGTCCTGAAATTGCCGTGGCATCAACCAAGGCCTATACAGCGCAAATTGCAGCCCTTGCCTTCTTAGCAAAAGCAGTCGGAGAAGCAAATGGCAATGCTAAAGCGCAAGCCTTTGACCTGGTTCATGAATTGTCAATCGTAGCTCAGTCTATCGAATCAACTCTTTCAGAGAAAGAAACCATCGAAGCCAAGGTTCGTGAACTTCTTGAAACAACTCGCAATGCCTTTTACATCGGACGTGGTCAAGATTACTACGTAGCCATGGAAGCAAGTCTCAAACTCAAAGAGATTTCTTACATTCAGTGTGAAGGCTTTGCGGCAGGAGAACTCAAGCACGGAACCATTGCCTTGATTGAAGAAGGAACTCCTGTCTTGGCTCTCTTGTCAGATCCAGTCCTTGCCAACCATACTCGTGGAAATATCCAAGAGGTCGCAGCCCGTGGAGCCAAGGTCCTCACTATCGCAGAAGAAAATGTTGCCAAAGATACAGACGATATCGTTCTTACAACCGTCCACCCTTACCTTTCACCAATTTCAATGGTCGTACCAACACAATTGGTCGCTTACTTTGCAACACTTCACCGTGGCCTTGATGTGGATAAACCACGTAACCTTGCTAAATCAGTAACGGTAGAATAAGCTAAAAAAGTCTAGTTATCTAGGCTTTTTCTTGTGAGCAAATCGGTTGCTTGTACTCAAGTTTCGTGTTAGAATAATTTTTCAAATTGAAGGACAGAGTAGATAGGGAGAATGGATATGGTAGAATTGGGAATTTCAACATTTGGGGAAACAACGGAGCTTGAAGGGACTGGGCAAACTTACAGTCATGCCGAACGTATTCGCCAGTTGGTGGCAGAGATTGAACTATCTGACAAGGTTGGTTTGGATGTATATGGGATTGGTGAACACCATCGAGCAGATTTTGCAGTATCAGCTCCAGAGATTGTCCTGGCAGCTGGGGCAATCAATACCAAGAAAATCCGTTTGACCAGTGCAGTCAGCATTCTCTCAAGTATGGATCCGATTCGCTTGTTCCAACAGTATGCCACTATTGATGCTTTGTCAAATGGACGTGCGGAGATTATGGCCGGAAGGGGTTCTTTCACGGAATCATTTCCTCTGTTTGGCTATGATTTGAAAGACTACGAAGCTCTTTTTGATGAGAAATTAGACTTGCTTCAATTAGTCAATGAAAAGACAAAACTAGATTGGCAAGGTCGCTTGACCCAAACAATCTCTGGCAAAGAAGTTTATCCTCGTCCAGTTCAGGACAAATTGCCCTTGTGGATAGCGACAGGTGGTCATGTCGAATCAACTGTGAAGATTGCTCAGGCTGGTCTACCGATTGTTTATGCTATTATTGGTGGCAATCCGCGTTATTTTAAAAAGTTGATTCAGGCTTATCGTGAGATTGGGAGCGAAGCCGGTCATGTAGAAAAAGACCTGAAAGTGGGAGCTCATTCTTGGGGTTGGATTGCTGAAGATGGCGAGCAGGCGGTGAAAGATTATTTTCATCCGACCAAGCAAGTGGTGGATGCTATTTCCAAAGACCGTCCGCACTGGCAGGAATTGCGTTATGAGCAATATTTGGAGCAAGTTGGGCCAAATGGTGCTATGTTTGTGGGCAATCCAGATCAGGTGGCCGAAAAATTGATTCGCATGATTGAGGATTTAGATTTGGACCGTTTCATGCTCCATCTACCGCTTGGTTCCATGCCTCATGACCAAGTTCTGAGAGCTATTGAACTTTTCGGAACGCAAGTGGCTCCAAAAGTACGGGAATACTTTGCCATGAAAGAGTCTTAATAAAAAATCCTAATCAAGTTTATTAGGACAACAAATATTGTACAAAAATCAATCCCCCGAGCGTTAAGGCTTGGGGGATTTTTCTATAGGAGGGCTAGTTTAGTTCTCTTTTTTGTTTTTTAGTAAGAATCCGAGACCTAGAAGGGCAAGAATGCTGATTCCTGCAAACAGGAGTTTGTGATCGTTTTTGGTTCCTGTATTTGGAAGTTCAGCTTGTTTAGCTAGGGGTGCAACTATATTTTTCTTGCTAGAGTTATCTACCGATTCGTTTTGAACAGCTTCTTGTACAGATGATGCTTGTGTTTCTTGTGCTGGTTGTTCAGTATGTGAATCAGTTGTAGCTTGGCTAGGTTTATGATCCGCATCCGCTACTTTTGTATCTGGTTTTGCAGAATCAGGTTTAGTTTGTGGAGCTGGATTTTGATGTTCCGGTTTGACGACTCGGTTTGGAATATTGTCTTGGCCGTTATTTTGACTTTGCTCTTGTGTTAAGCTAGAAAGATCAAATTCTGGTTTTTCTTCCACAGCTGGGGCAACGATGGCACCGCCTTGAGAGACTCGAAGAACAGTGGCTGTAAGGGCATTTAATTTCAAACCTTTTTCAGTCCATTCAAGCCCTTTAGGGTTGGCAATTCCGACTGGTCCTGCTTGGTTTTCATCTGCTAAAACTTCAGCATTTCTGAGGTGGGCAAAGGCGGTTCCTAAGTTAAATTCACGAGCTTTTTCGTCCGCATTGACAAAGACTGCATAGATATCACCGTTTGGAGCAGTGATTTGGTAGCCAATCACCACATCCTCTTTTTCCACACCATTTTGGCCTGGGACAGTGATGAGGTGGACACGGTCTTTGATATCTTGAAGACTCTTAAGTCGGAAGGCATCTGTAGATTGACGAAGGGCAATCAAACCTTTCATATAGTCACGGCTCTTGACATTTTCAGGATAAGCTTTGCCATCTGTAGCCTTAGTCCAGTCAAACTTGTTAACAGCATCGCTGGAGTCGTAAGAGTCATGGATGAAGTAAGGATAGTCAAATGGATTGCCGTCCTTATCACGCAACAAGTGAGATTTGTTTGGTACCTTGTCTTCTGCTACTGGGGTCTTGTAGGCTGGGTCACGGAATTGTTTGGTACGTCCATATTCCTGACCAGAGTGGATAAATGGAGTTCCTTGAGCTGTTAAGACCATGAGGTTTCCAAGTCGCAAACGACGATGGATTTCAGCATAGTTCTCAGCCTTGCTTGGGTCTTTTTTGATAGACTGGGCAATGATGTCAAAGAGGGTCAAGTTATCATGGGCTGCGATGTATTGGATGACATCTCCAGGACTGTCTGCTTCAAAGTTGGTTGGTTGAGCAATCAGATTTTTAAAGATGGTGTTGACATCACGCTTGCCACCTGTGATAAAGGCAGGTTGACCTTCGTTTGGATAACCAGATTTGAGGTTGTTACGGATGTCGTCTGAGAAGACTGCGACAGTATCGGTATGTTTCATCCAATCTTGGTCAGCAGCTCTAGTAGGCATATTTTCATCACCAGCATAGGTTCTCCAACCTTCACCCAGCATGATGAGGTTTGGATTGAGGGCGCGTGCAGCCTTGTAAGCTTCTTCGATAGAAGCGGCATCATGGTCTCCCATCATATCGAAGCGGAATCCATCCACTTTGTAGGTATCAACTAGGTATTTGATAGAGTCAACTAGGATCCGTTTGGTCATATGGTGAGTTGTCCCCAAACGTCCACCACCAAAGCTAGTTCGAGGTGTTCCATCAGCATCCATAAAGTGGTAGTAGTTTGGCTCTAGGTTTTCAAAGATATCGACTTTGGCTGTGTGGTTATAAACGACATCTAAGATAGCTCCCATGCCACGTTTGTGGATTTCATTGATAAGGTTTTTAAATTCTGCGATTCGTTTCTCTGGATTCTTAGGATCGCTTGAGTACATACCAGTCAAGGAGAAGTAGTTTTGAGGGTCATATCCCCAGTTATAGTTGCTGTTGCTTGAAGCATAGTCAGACAAGCGTTCATGGTTTTTCAATTCATTGACAAAGTAGTAAGACAAGACTGGAAGGAGCTGGATATGGGTTACACCCAAGTCTTTGAGATAGTCTAGTTTTTCGATAAAGGCTTCAAAGGTACCAAATGGTTTGGTTAAGTCTTTTGCAATGGCCGGATCTGAAGTGAAGTCACGCACATGAGCTTCATAGATAACGGCATCTTCACGAGTCTTGAAGTTGTGGATCTTACCATAAGTCAAGTCTTGAGGTCCTAGTTTGGCTGGATCTACAAAGGCAGCTTTAGCCACTTTATGGGCATCATCGATCTTGGCATCGTCACTATTCCAAGCAGCGAGAGATTTAGCGTAAGGATCGAGTGCAAGAACAGTTTTACCCTGACGCTCGATTTGGTATTGATAATAGTATCCAGTGAAATCGGTGATTCCTAATTTGTTTGTGCTATCTAGAGTTTGTTTCCAAGTCCCTCTTTCCCCTTTTTCAAGAGCAACAGTTCCAACCACTTTGTTAGGGTCATTCTTGTCGTAGACAACAACAGAAACCTTATCAGCACTTGGTGACCAGAGGGTCAAATCAACCTGTTTTCCTTCTTCTTTTAGGTCAGCTCCAAGTTTACCATCATAGCTGTATGTTTCATCTTTAAGGCGCCAACTTGTTTTGGTAGTGAATTGGTCGGAATTGTAGCTAACAGTATATGGATGTTTTGTGTCAGAGAAATCTCCGCTGTAAGTTACTTTCTTACCAGCTTCATCGATTGCAACATCGGTAATAGTTACCTTGTTTCCTAGGTGATTAGTGATGTTGGAGTGCTTGAGAATATCTTCTTTTTTGGCACCGACCAGTGTTGAAAAGCTACTTTCAATGCTAGAAGTTCCTACGTGTTGAGCCCCTGTCATGCGGATATCATGGACATAGTATGGATTTGTGTAAATCGATTCGTCATCGTCTTTTAGAAAAATTTGGCTATGATTTTTCAAATCTGTGAACTTATAATCTTCTTTACGGATTTTCACATCGTCTCCTTGTTTGCTTCTGTCTAGTAATAAAAATCCAAGGTCTTTGGCGGCATCCTTAAGAGGAATATCGATATAGCGACCATATTTGCCTGTAGCTGTAAAATCTGTTCCGTTAGGCCATTCACCACTACTTGGCTCCTTCACATCTCCCCAGTACCAGAGAGATTTCTTGTCATAGTTGCCATCTGTACGGTAGTAGTTGACTCGAACAGTTCCTGCAGGTTGTGGCTCGTAAGAGAAAACCTTGTAATCTTGGTCCAACCAAGCCTCATTCATCTTTGGTGCCAGTTTTTCGGCCGATTTATCGCCGGTTAGATTTTTTCCAGCTGTATTATTGATGAGGAAGCTAATTTTCTTGGCTTGTTCTCCCTTTAATTTGACATCCAGGTAGTAGCCATAGTCATCTTTTTTGGCATCCTTGAAGGACAAGGCTCCGTTTGGCCAGTTTTCAGAAGGTTTTTCAACATCGTCCCAAGTCCATAGTCCTTGAGCATCCTTGTTTTCTTCAGGAAGTTTTTTGACGTGGATACGGAAGTAGTTGTCTCCGATTGGCTCTTCTGCCTTAGTTTTAGGCGTTGCTGGACTAGTAGAAGTAGTTGGCTCACTTGAACGATCTTGTCCAGTTTGTTGTGCTGGATCAGTTGAGCTTGCAGCAGGAGTGGTTGCCTCTGTTGCAGGTTTTTCTTCTGTTTTTTCTAGGGAAGCGTTTGCATTTTTAGGCGAAGAAATATCACTTTCCTTCTTACCAGAGTTAACTGCTGTATCAGTAAGAGGTTGTGCAAGGGCAGTAGTAGTTCCACTATTACTTGCGTTAGTGGTTGTAGTATTTTCGTTGGCTGAGATAGTTGGTGTAGTCATAGCAAGTAGGACAAGACTTGCTCCGATAAGGACAGAACCAGTTCCATTTTTGAGGGAACGGATGCTGTAAACCATTTTTTTCTCAGTTTGAGCTGGTGTTTTTCTCATAATGATTCTCCAATCAATAAATTTCTATATCAGTATAGCACTTAGTAAAACAAGATGCAAGCGTTTTCCTAAAATTAAACTAAAAGAAAAAATCGCAACAGATTTTGTTACGATTCAGCCAGTCTTTCTTTATGAATTTGTGAAGCCATCAGGTGGAGGTGATGAAATAATTCTGAAGTAGAGAAGTTACGATTGTAGATAATTGGTTTAGGAGAGTTAGTGACAGGAAAGGTAGTGATCACAATATCGTGAGGGATTTGATTGAGAATTGAGAAAGAAATAGTAGATTCTTCCCAAGAATCAAAGAGATAGAGGTTATTACCGTAGTGAGCAAGGGTGTCGATTAGGTTTTGTGCGTGATGGCTATCCAAATGACTAATGACTAAAACTCGTATTTTGGGAAGTTTTTGAAGTAATTGGACTAAAATTCGCTGCCCTTGAATCGAAAAGGTGTAGACAAGTTCTTGTAGCTTACTTGGGTGATTTTCTAGCCCCATTTCAGTCAGATAAGATTGGAATTTGTGTTGACTTACTTCAAATAGTTTTGGAAATTCTACCTGATAATTGCTTAAAATTTGAGATTTTTGTTTGTCAAGAGACTGGTCACTGAGTAGATGGAAGAAATCAGATTGGGCAGTGTAGTGGAGGAGCCAAATCAATTCTTCTCTATTTTCAATCTGTAGGTGAAATTCCTTGGCTAGCTCTTCTAGAATTTGGCTCAATAAACGGTAGGATTTTTGAATGTGCTGAATATCACCCAGTGCTCCATTGCTAGGCTTGTTTGTGATTTGAGGAGACTTTACTGGATTTGAAAATAGCTGTTCTAATGTCTCCTCTTTCGGTTCAAAATGGAGCTTTTTAGCCAGCTTTTTGATATCTTGTTCAAACTGGGGAATCTGCATGAGGAAGCTGTAGTGACTGGTTAAAAGAGGAGTAGGATTTTCGATGAAACGTCCCTTATTTAATCGCTCTAGATTGATAGCCAAGGTATATTTGATTTGCCGTAGACCGCTGAGGTTGGGTGAAACTTGTTGGGCCTTTAAAAATAGCTGAATCAGCTGAGTGAGCGATTCTTCAGAAATAGAAGGGAAGGGCCAATCCAGAAAACTGTAACTTTGACTAAAGTAGTCCAGATAAAAGGCGCGGATGTCCTCTTCCGCTCCCTCCATGACCAAAGGGGAAGGTTGGATACTGATATTGTAGTGTTGGGGAAGGAGTGTGTTAAGACGATGAATGATTTCCTCAATCTTCTCTGGATTAGCCGAAAGCGCCTGACACATTTGGTCAAGTGATTGTCCCTCTTTGAAAAACAGACGGTTCAAAAAAGAGTAGGTTGTAGATTGTTCAAAGACTGCAATCCGAGGATCCAAGGTATTTTGGAAGTCAAACTGCAATTGGATGCCTTTTTTTCTTGAGTGAATCAGGAGGTTTGGAAATGATTGCTCGAGCCTAGAAAGATGTTCTTGCAATTCTTTTACTGGTAATTTCAAATTTTCTGCCAAAACTGGAATCTCTATCCAATCATGGTGCTTGGTTAATTCTTCCAGCAAGAATAGCAAGTCTTGTTCTTTTTTAGACAGCAAGATATTCATAATAAACCTCAATATATATTTATACATATATATTAAAATAAAAGCCTAGTAAAGTCAAGAAAAACAGCCTAGGATAAAATAGGAAAATCTGAATTTACTATATTTTCCTGGGACCATTAAACTGAAAATGAAGTTTGAAAAGTGATAGTAGAATGCAAATTTTTATAGGAAAAAAATTTACCAAAAATCTACAGAATCCCTTGAAAAATCTAGCTAAATAGGGTATAATATGAGTAATCATTTGTCGTAGGTTTTGTCTGAAATATTGTCCAGACAAGGCTCACAGCAGTTAAATCTTCTGAAAAAGTCAGATTTAGCTGCTCTTTTTGTGCTTTTTTTCAGGATTTTGAGTGTTTGTAACAAAGACTTAAAGATTCTGAAAATTTATCAAGAGGACACGGTGATAGGGGTTTTTAAAACCATATGACGATTAGAAAAGCCTGATTGACAAGGCTTGGAACTTATTTACAAAGGAGAATCATCTTGGCAGGACATGACGTTCAATACGGGAAACATCGTACCCGTCGTAGTTTTTCAAGAATCAAAGAAGTTCTTGACTTACCAAATTTGATTGAAATTCAAACTGACTCATTCAAAGATTTCCTAGACCATGGTCTGAAGGAAGTGTTTGAAGATGTATTGCCAATTTCAAACTTCACAGACACAATGGAGTTGGAATTTGTTGGATATGAAATCAAGGAACCAAAATATACGCTAGAAGAAGCTCGTATTCACGATGCTAGCTACTCAGCACCAATTTTTGTAACTTTCCGCTTGATCAATAAAGAAACAGGCGAAATCAAAACCCAAGAAGTTTTCTTTGGTGATTTCCCAATCATGACTGAAATGGGTACTTTCATCATCAATGGTGGTGAACGTATCATCGTATCTCAGTTGGTCCGCTCACCAGGTGTTTACTTTAACGATAAAGTTGATAAAAACGGTAAAGTGGGCTACGGTTCAACTGTTATCCCTAACCGTGGAGCTTGGTTGGAACTTGAAAGCGACTCAAAAGATATCGCCTACACTCGTATCGACCGTACTCGTAAGATTCCATTTACGACATTGGTTCGTGCGCTTGGTTTCTCAGGTGATGATGAAATCTTTGATATCTTTGGTGATAGCGAATTGGTTCGCAACACTGTCGAAAAAGATATCCATAAGAACCCAATGGACTCTCGTACAGACGAAGCCTTGAAAGAAATTTACGAACGTCTTCGTCCAGGTGAGCCTAAGACTGCTGAAAGTTCACGTAGCTTGCTTGTGGCTCGTTTCTTTGACCCACGTCGTTATGACTTAGCAGCTGTTGGTCGTTACAAAATCAATAAAAAACTTAATGTTAAAACACGTTTGCTTAACCAAACCATTGCGGAGCCATTGGTAGACCCTGAAACGGGCGAAATCTTGGTAGAAGCTGGAACAATCATGACTCGTAGCGTGATTGAAAGCATTGAAAGCCATTTGGATGGCGACTTGAACAAGATTGTTTACATTCCAAATGATGCAGCCGTTGTGACTGAGCCAGTTGTTCTTCAAAAATTCAAGGTTGTTGCACCAACTGATCCAGACCGCGTCGTAACAATCATTGGTAATGCTAATCCAGATGACAAGGTTCGTATCGTCACTCCTGCAGATATCCTTGCTGAGATGAGCTACTTCCTCAACTTGGCTGAAGGGCTTGGCCGTGTAGATGATATCGACCATCTTGGAAACCGTCGTATCCGTGCAGTTGGTGAATTGCTTGCCAACCAAGTACGCCTTGGACTTTCTCGTATGGAACGTAATGTCCGTGAACGTATGTCTGTTCAAGACAACGAAGTCTTGACACCACAACAAATTATTAATATCCGTCCTGTAACAGCTGCGGTGAAAGAATTCTTTGGTTCATCACAGTTGTCACAGTTCATGGACCAACACAACCCACTTTCTGAGTTGTCTCACAAACGCCGTTTGTCAGCCTTGGGGCCTGGTGGTTTGACACGTGACCGTGCTGGATATGAAGTACGTGACGTGCACTACACTCACTACGGTCGTATGTGTCCAATCGAGACACCTGAAGGACCTAACATCGGTTTGATCAATAACTTGTCATCTTACGGACACTTGAACAAATATGGTTTTGTTCAAACACCATACCGTAAAGTTGACCGCGAAACAGGTGTTGTTACGAACGAAATCGTTTGGTTGACAGCCGATGAAGAAGATGAATTTACTGTAGCACAGGCTAATTCTCGTCTGAATGAAGATGGAACATTTGCTGAGAAAGTTGTCATGGGTCGTCACCAAGGGGTCAACCAAGAGTATCCAGCTAATGTTGTTGACTACATGGACGTATCACCAAAACAGGTAGTTGCCGTTGCGACAGCATGTATTCCTTTCTTGGAAAACGATGACTCCAACCGTGCCCTCATGGGAGCCAACATGCAACGTCAGGCTGTGCCATTGATTAATCCAAAAGCACCTTACGTTGGTACTGGTATGGAATACCAAGCAGCCCACGATTCAGGAGCTGCTGTGATTGCTCAGTATGACGGCAAAGTTACCTATGCAGATGCTGACAAGGTAGAAGTTCGTCGTGAAGATGGTTCATTGGACGTTTACCACATCCAAAAATTCCGTCGTTCAAACTCAGGTACTGCTTACAACCAACGCACTCTCGTAAAAGTTGGCGATGTCGTTGAAAAAGGTGATTTCATCGCTGACGGACCTTCTATGGAAAATGGAGAAATGGCGCTTGGACAAAACCCAATCGTTGCCTACATGACTTGGGAAGGTTACAACTTCGAGGATGCCGTTATCATGAGCGAACGCTTGGTCAAAGACGATGTCTATACATCTGTTCACCTTGAAGAATACGAATCAGAAACGCGCGATACAAAGCTTGGACCTGAAGAAATTACTCGTGAAATTCCAAACGTTGGTGAAGATGCCCTTAAAGACCTTGACGAAATGGGTATTATCCGTATCGGCGCTGAGGTTAAAGAAGGTGATATCCTTGTAGGTAAAGTAACACCTAAGGGTGAGAAAGACCTTTCAGCTGAAGAACGTCTCTTGCACGCTATCTTTGGAGACAAGTCACGTGAAGTGCGTGATACTTCTCTTCGTGTACCACACGGTGCCGATGGTGTCGTTCGTGATGTTAAAATCTTTACACGTGCAAATGGAGATGAATTGCAATCAGGTGTTAACATGCTGGTTCGCGTCTACATCGCTCAAAAACGTAAGATCAAGGTCGGAGATAAGATGGCCGGACGTCACGGAAACAAAGGGGTTGTCTCTCGTATCGTTCCTGTAGAAGATATGCCTTACCTTCCAGATGGAACTCCAGTCGATATTATGTTGAACCCACTTGGGGTGCCATCACGTATGAATATCGGTCAGGTTATGGAGCTCCACCTTGGTATGGCTGCTCGTACTCTTGGTATTCACATCGCAACACCAGTTTTTGACGGAGCAAGTTCTGAAGACCTTTGGTCAACTGTTAAAGAAGCTGGTATGGATAGCGATGCTAAAACAATCCTTTACGATGGACGTACTGGGGAACCGTTTGATAACCGTGTTTCTGTCGGAGTCATGTACATGATCAAACTCCACCACATGGTTGATGATAAATTGCACGCGCGTTCAGTCGGACCTTACTCAACCGTTACCCAACAACCACTCGGAGGTAAAGCTCAGTTTGGTGGACAACGTTTCGGTGAGATGGAGGTTTGGGCTCTTGAAGCCTACGGTGCCTCAAATGTCCTTCAAGAAATCTTGACTTACAAGTCTGACGATATCAATGGACGTCTGAAAGCTTATGAAGCCATTACAAAAGGAAAACCAATTCCAAAACCAGGTGTTCCAGAATCCTTCCGAGTTCTTGTCAAAGAATTGCAATCTCTTGGTCTTGACATGCGTGTCCTAGATGAAGATGACCAAGAAGTGGAACTTCGTGACTTGGATGAAGGAATGGACGAAGATGTCATCCACGTAGATGACCTTGAAAAAGCCCGCGAAAAAGCAGCACAAGAGGCTAAAGCAGCCTTTGAAGCTGAAGAAGCTGAGAAAGCAACAAAAGCGGAAACAACAGAAGAAACTGCTGAATAAGAATAAGCAGTTCACTTAGAATAGAAAGGGAAGAAATAGTGGTTGATGTAAATCGTTTTAAAAGTATGCAAATCACCCTAGCTTCTCCAAGCAAAGTCCGTTCATGGTCTTATGGAGAAGTCAAAAAACCTGAAACAATCAATTACCGTACCTTGAAACCAGAACGTGAAGGACTATTTGATGAAGTTATCTTTGGTCCTACAAAAGACTGGGAATGTGCTTGTGGTAAGTACAAACGCATTCGTTACAGAGGAATTGTTTGTGACCGTTGTGGGGTTGAAGTAACGCGTACAAAAGTTCGTCGTGAGCGTATGGGGCACATTGAGTTGAAAGCTCCTGTATCTCACATCTGGTACTTCAAGGGGATTCCAAGCCGTATGGGCTTGACCCTTGATATGAGCCCTCGTGCCCTCGAGGAAGTTATCTACTTTGCAGCTTATGTGGTGATTGATCCTAAGGATACACCACTTGAGCACAAGTCTATCATGACAGAGCGCGAATACCGTGAGCGCTTGCGTGAGTATGGTTATGGATCATTCGTTGCCAAGATGGGTGCCGAAGCTATCCAAGACCTTCTAAAACAAGTAGATCTTGAAAAAGAAATTGCTGAACTCAAAGAAGAGTTGAAAACAGCTACTGGACAAAAACGTGTCAAAGCTATCCGTCGTTTGGATGTTTTGGATGCCTTTTACAAGTCTGGAAACAAACCTGAATGGATGATTCTCAACATCCTTCCGGTTATTCCACCAGATCTTCGTCCAATGTTGCAGTTGGATGGTGGCCGTTTTGCCTCATCTGACTTGAATGACCTTTACCGCCGTGTTATCAACCGTAACAACCGTTTGGCTCGTTTGCTTGAGTTGAATGCACCAGGTATTATTGTTCAAAATGAGAAGCGTATGCTTCAAGAAGCGGTTGACGCTTTGATTGACAATGGTCGTCGTGGTCGTCCAATCACAGGACCAGGTAGCCGTCCATTGAAATCATTGAGCCATATGCTTAAAGGTAAACAAGGACGCTTCCGTCAAAACTTGCTCGGTAAACGTGTTGACTTCTCAGGACGTTCCGTTATCGCCGTTGGTCCAACGCTTAAGATGTACCAATGTGGTGTGCCACGTGAAATGGCGATTGAGCTCTTTAAACCATTCGTTATGCGAGAAATCGTTGCACGTGATATCGTGCAAAACGTCAAAGCGGCTAAACGCTTGGTGGAACGTGGAGACGAGCGTATCTGGGATATCCTTGAAGAAGTAATCAAAGAACACCCAGTACTTCTTAACCGCGCACCGACCCTTCACCGTTTGGGTATCCAAGCCTTCGAGCCAGTCTTGATTGATGGTAAGGCCCTTCGCTTGCACCCACTTGTCTGTGAAGCCTACAATGCCGACTTTGACGGGGACCAAATGGCCATCCACGTACCGCTTTCAGAAGAAGCCCAAGCAGAAGCTCGTATCCTCATGCTCGCTGCTGAGCACATCTTGAACCCCAAAGATGGTAAACCAGTTGTTACCCCATCTCAGGATATGGTTTTGGGTAACTACTACTTGACTATGGAAGAAGCTGGCCGTGAAGGTGAAGGAATGGTCTTCAAAGACCGTGACGAAGCCGTTATGGCTTACCGTAATGGTTATGTTCACCTCCACTCACGTGTTGGTATCGCAACAGACAGCCTCAACAAACCATGGACAGAAGAGCAAAGACACAAGGTCTTGCTTACAACAGTTGGTAAAATCCTCTTCAACGACATCATGCCAGAGGGTCTACCATACTTGCAAGAACCAAACAATGCCAACTTGACAGAAGGCGTTCCAGCTAAATACTTCTTGCCACTTGGTGGAGATATCAAGGAAGCAATCAGCAATCTTGAACTTAACCCTCCTTTCAAGAAGAAAAACCTTGGAAATATCATCGCTGAAATCTTCAAACGTTTCCGTACGACAGAAACTTCTGCCCTACTTGACCGTATGAAGAACCTCGGTTACCACCACTCAACTCTTGCAGGATTGACAGTGGGTATTGCCGATATCCCAGTCGTTGACGACAAGGCTGAAATCATTGAAGAATCACACAAACGTGTAGAACAAATCACCAAACAATTCCGTCGTGGTATGATCACAGATGACGAGCGTTACAATGCTGTTACAGCTGAATGGCGTGCTGCCCGTGAAAAACTTGAGAAACGCTTGATTGCCAACCAAGATCCTAAGAACCCAATCGTTATGATGATGGACTCTGGAGCCCGTGGTAACATCTCAAACTTCTCACAGCTTGCCGGTATGCGTGGTCTGATGGCTGCTCCGAATGGACGTATCATGGAATTGCCAATCCTTTCAAACTTCCGCGAAGGTTTGTCAGTACTCGAAATGTTCTTCTCAACTCACGGTGCGCGTAAAGGTATGACCGATACGGCCCTTAAGACAGCCGACTCAGGTTACTTGACTCGTCGTTTGGTTGACGTTGCCCAAGACGTTATCATCCGTGAGGACGACTGTGGAACTGACCGTGGTCTCTTGATCCGCTCTATCGCAGAAGGAAAAGAAATGATCGAGTCACTCGAAGAGCGTCTCAATGGTCGTTACACTAAGAAAACTGTTAAACATCCAGAAACTGGTGCAGTGATTATTGGTCCAAATGAGTTGATTACAGAAGACAAGGCGCGTGAAATTGTCAATGCTGGTGTGGAAGAAGTAACTATCCGCTCTGTATTTACATGTAACACTCGTCATGGTGTCTGCCGTCACTGTTATGGTATCAACTTGGCGACTGGTGATGCGGTTGAAGTTGGTGAAGCAGTTGGTACAATCGCTGCCCAATCTATCGGGGAACCTGGTACACAGCTTACAATGCGTACCTTCCACACGGGTGGGGTTGCCTCAAATACCGATATCACTCAGGGTCTTCCTCGTGTCCAAGAAATCTTTGAAGCCCGCAATCCTAAAGGGGAAGCGGTTATCACAGAGGTTAAAGGACAAGTTACCGCTATCGAAGAAGATGCATCAACTCGTACTAAGAAAGTCTTTGTTAAGGGTGAAACTGGCGAAGGTGAATATGTCGTTCCATTTACCGCTCGTATGCGTGTTGAAGTTGGAGACCAAGTAGCGCGTGGTGCTGCTCTTACAGAAGGTTCTATCCAACCAAAACGTCTCCTTGCAGTCCGTGATGTCTTGTCAGTTGAAACTTATCTTCTCGGCGAAGTACAAAAAGTTTACCGTAGCCAAGGGGTAGAAATCGGTGACAAACACATCGAGGTAATGGTTCGTCAAATGATCCGTAAAGTTCGTGTCATGGATCCAGGTGACACAGATCTTCTCATGGGTACCCTCATGGATATCAATGACTTTACAGATGCCAACAAAGATGTTCTTATCGCAGGTGGAGTTCCAGCGACAGGTCGCCCAGTTCTTATGGGAATTACCAAAGCCTCACTTGAAACAAACAGTTTCTTGTCAGCGGCTTCCTTCCAGGAAACAACTCGTGTCCTTACTGACGCAGCTATCCGTGGTAAGAAAGACCATCTCCTTGGACTTAAAGAAAATGTTATCATCGGTAAGATCATCCCAGCAGGTACTGGTATGGCTCGTTACCGTAACCTTGAACCACATGCTGTCAACGAAGAAGAATACCTTAATCCTCCAGTAGAGGAAGAAGGAAATGAAGAAACAACAGAAGTAGTTGTGGATACTGCCGTTGAAATTGTGGAAGAAACAGTAGAATAAAAGAGAATGAGAGAGCCTTCGGGTTCTCTTTCTCTTTTCTGAAAACTTTCTCCATTTTTCCATGAAATGTGGTAAAATAATACTCAATGAAAATCAAAGAGTAAACTAGGAAACTAGCCGCAGGTTGCTCAAAGCACTGCTTTGAGGTTGTAGATAGAACTGACGAAGTCAGCTCAAAACACTGTTTTGAGGTTGTGGATAGAACTGACGAAGTCAGTAACCATACCTACGGCAAGGCGACGTTGACGTGGTTTGAATTTGATTTTCGAAGAGTATAAAAGAAAGAAGCTGACAAAGGAGACAAGTATGGAACAAACATTTTTTATCATTAAACCAGACGGTGTAAAAAGAGGGCTAGTTGGTGAAGTGTTGAAACGCATCGAACAACGTGGATTGACAATCGAAAAATTGGAGTTGCGTACAAAGGTTTCAGAAGAGTTAATTGACAAGCACTATCAGGACTTGGTTGGTCAAAGTTTTTACCCACCGATTCGTGAATTTATGACTTCAGGCCCAGTTCTTGTGGGTATCATTTCAGGCCCCAAAGTAATCGAAACTTGGCGGACTATGATGGGTGCAACTCGTCCAGAAGAAGCTTTACCAGGAACTATTCGAGGTGATTTTGCAAAAGCTGCTGGAGAAAATGAGGTTATCCAAAATGTTGTGCATGGTTCAGATTCAGAAGAGTCAGCTAAGCGAGAAATTGCTCTTTGGTTTGAAGAGAAATAGTAAAAGTTTGATGTAAGGGATACTTGCGTCAAACTTTTTTGCATTTTAGAGTAGAAAACTGACAGTTGAGAAATATTCTAGCAATGGTGAGGCTTTCTAGCATATAATAAGAGCAAGTATGGAGGAAGAATGATGGAAAAAATGAAAAAGCAAATTCGAGTTTTGTTATTGCTGACAGTTTTTGGTCTTAGCAGCTGTTCTTGTTTAAGTTTATCTACTTGGGCCTTGATGTTAAATCAAAACTGCTTCTATTATTTAGTTGGCATGTTGCTTCTTGCCAGTATTGGTGCAGGGCTAAACTATTATAGAGGGCAGGGAAATCAACATTATTCAGTTTTTAAGGAAGATAAGCAACAATTCTTGTATAGCCTGTTGCTCTTAGTAAATATTTTGGGTTTAGCTTTAATTGTCATAGACCATATCCTTGCAGGAAATATATCTGTAGAAGGGGGTGTAGAAGCCTTTCTACCGAGTTTCTTTTTCTTATTTGGTATTGATTTGCTAGTCTTTTTACCGATTCAGAAGTATGTAAATGGATTGAAAAAGATTTTGGGAAAGAAGGAAATCTGTTTTATTAGTGGACTAGCTATTCTAATCTTTCTCAGAAATCCTTGGATGCTATTATCCATGACCTTTTATATTGCCTTGGGAATGCTTTTTCTAGGACTGTTGGTGCCAAAAGTCATTCGCTGGGAAGTTTCATTTTACAGTCATTTGATGAGGGATATCTTGTTAGTCGTTTTCTTGCTGTTTCTATTTTAAGAACAAAAAAAGGAGATAGTTCTAGTTTTACAATTTATAATATGGAATTTACAGATAATATCTCGACAAAGAACAACTTTTTGGTATAATAGAAACATGTACACTAAAAACGAAGAAGAGTTACAGTCCTTAGGGGAACGTTTGGGCTATTTATTAGAAAAAAATGACGTCTTAATTCTAACTGGAGAACTTGGAGCAGGCAAAACGACCTTTACAAAAGGTCTTGCTAAAGGGTTACAGATTACTCAGATGATTAAGAGTCCAACCTACACTATTGTGAGAGAGTATGAAGGTCGTCTTCCTCTTTATCATTTAGATGTTTACCGTATTGAGGGGGATGCTGATTCTATTGATTTAGATGAGTTTCTCTTTGGTGGTGGGGTAACTGTCATTGAGTGGGGACATCTTTTAGGTGATGCCTTACCAGATACTTATTTAGAATTGGAAATTCTAAAAGAGGAAGATGGTCGCAGATTAAACTTCAAAGCCAAGGGCTTACGTGCAGAAAAACTCTTAGAGGAGCTTCAACATGGAGTATGAATTGCTCATTAGGGAAGCAGAGGTTGAAGATGCGGCTGCCTTAGTATCATTTTTAAATCGTGTCAGTGTAGAAACAGATTTTACCAGTCTGGACAGGGATGGTATTTTGATGACAGATACTGAGATGGAGTTATTTTTGGATAAACAGGCTCACTCGGAAAATCAAATCACTTTACTGGCCTTACTGAATGATGAAATTGCTGGTCTTGTAAATGTTACAGCTGACCAGCGTAAGAGAGTCCGTCATATTGGAGATCTCTTTATTGTGATTGGTAAGAAATATTGGAATAATGGATTGGGAAATTTGTTACTTGAAGAAGTCGTAGAATGGGCGCAGGCTAGTGGCATTCTTCGTCGACTTCAACTAACTGTCCAAACTCGTAATCAAGCTGCAGTTCATCTTTATCAAAAGCAAGGCTTTGTAATTGAAGGTCGCCAAGAGCGTGGAGCATATATAGAGGAAGGGAAATTTATCGATGTTTACCTGATGGGTAGACTGATAGATTAATAGAAATATGGTTAAAAAAATTATTGGAATGGTGCTAGCTTTTCTAGCTGTGACAATTTTGGGTGTTGGTGTCTTCGCTTATACTATTTATCAGCAAGGTACACAAACCTTATCAAAAACCTATAAAAAAATTGGAGAAGAAACCAATGTTATTGAGGCTACTGAACCCTTAACGATCCTTTTAATGGGAGTTGATACTGGAAATGTGGAACGAACCGACCCTTGGGAAGGTAATAGTGACTCCATGATTCTCTTGACAGTTAATCCGCATACGAGAAAGACAACAATGTTGAGCTTAGAGCGAGATATTTTGACGAAAATTCAGCATAAAGATGGACAAATCGAAGAAGCGAAACTGAATGCCGCCTATGCTGGAGGAGGTGCAGAATTAGCTATCTCAACCATCCAGAAGATGATGAACATTCATATTGACCGCTATATTATGGTCAATATGCAAGGTTTGCAACAATTAGTCGATGCGGTAGGGGGAGTTACTGTCAATAATACTCTAGGTTTTCCGATTTCCATTAGTGATCAAGAGGAATTTAACACCATTTCTATCGGTGTTGGGCAGCAAACTCTAAATGGAGATGAAGCTCTTGTTTATTCTCGCATGCGCTACCAGGACCCAGAAGGGGACTACGGACGTCAGAAGCGTCAGCGTGAAGTCATTCAAAAGGTTGTTGAAAAAGTTCTTAGTTTGAATAGCGTTAGTCACTATCAGTCTATCTTAAAAGCCTTAAGTACGAATATGCAGACTAATATTGATTTATCTGCGAAAAGTATTCCTAGCTTGTTGGGCTATAAAGATTCATTTAAAACCATTGAATCTCAACAATTGAAGGGCGAAGGAGAGATGTTGCAAGGTATTTCTTACCAGATTGTTTCGAGAGAGCATATGTTGGAAATGCAGAATATATTGCGACGTTCTTTGGGACAAGAAGAAGTCACTCAGCTGGAAACAAATGTTGTCTTATTTGAAGATTTGTTTGGACGGGTGCCTGTTGGTGATGGGGAGAATCAACAACAAGGTGTCTTTGTAACAAATGAAGTAGAATAGTTCGTTTTTTAATACAAATAAAAAATTAATCGTGGGAAATTTCCTGCGATTTTTTCAAAAAAATACGAATAGATAGGTAGGAGGAAACATGAAAGCAGAAATCATTGCTGTTGGAACAGAGATTTTGACGGGACAGATTGTTAATACCAATGCCCAGTTTTTATCAGAAAAACTAGCAGAGATTGGGGTAGACGTATATTTTCAGACGGCTGTAGGAGACAATGAAGCTCGTCTCTTGTCTTTGCTTGAAATTGCCAGTCAACGTAGCAGTCTGGTGATTTTGACAGGTGGTTTAGGGCCAACTGAGGACGATTTGACCAAACAAACTCTGGCTAAATTTTTAGGGAAAGAATTAGTCTTCGATCCTCAGGCTCAGGAGAAGTTGGATGTCTTTTTTGCCCAGAGACCAGACTATGCCCGAACACCGAATAACGAAAGACAAGCTCAAATTGTAGAAGGAGCGACTCCACTGCCCAACGAAACTGGACTGGCTGTGGGAGGCATTTTGGAAGTCGATGGAGTGACCTACGTTGTCCTTCCAGGTCCACCAAGTGAATTGAAACCGATGGTCTTAAACCAACTTCTACCCAAGTTGATGACAGGGAGCAAGCTGTATTCCCGAGTTCTTCGTTTCTTTGGAATTGGCGAGAGCCAGCTGGTTACGATTTTGTCTGATTTGATTGATAATCAAACAGATCCGACCTTGGCCCCTTATGCTAAGACAGGAGAAGTAACCTTGCGTCTGTCAACAAAGGCTAGCAGTCAAGAAGAGGCGAATCAAGTGCTGGATATCTTGGAAAATCAAATCTTAGGTCGCCAGACCTTTGAAGGTCTTTCTTTACGAGATCTTTGTTATGGTTATGGGGAAGAAACTAGTTTAGCTAGCATTGTGGTAGAAGAACTGAAAAGGCAAGGGAAAACCATCACGGCTGCTGAGAGTTTGACGGCTGGTCTTTTCCAAGCTAGGGTAGCGGATTTTTCGGGTGCTTCAAGTATATTTAAGGGTGGTTTTGTAACCTATAGCTTGGAGGAAAAATCAAAGATGTTGGATATTCCTGTCAAGGATTTGGAAGAACAGGGTGTGGTGTCTGAATTTACAGCACAGAAGATGGCTGAGCAGGCACGAATCAAGACCCAGTCTGATTTTGGCCTTAGTTTGACTGGTGTGGCAGGGCCAGATAGCCTAGAAGGACATCCAGCTGGGACAGTCTTCATAGGCTTGGCTCAAGAGCAAGGAACTGAGGTCATCAAGGTCAATATTGGAGGCAGAAGTCGAGCAGATGTACGTCACATTGCGGTTATGCATGCCTTTAACCTAGTTCGCAAGGCTTTATTAAGTGACTAACTTTTGATATAATAGTAGATAGGTCTGAGGACCATTAGAATGTAGGAGAATAGAATGGCGAAAAAACCAAAAAAATTAGATGAAATTTCAAAAAAATTCGGGGCAGAACGTGAAAAAGCCTTGAATGACGCTCTTAAATTGATTGAGAAAGACTTTGGTAAAGGATCAATCATGCGTTTGGGTGAACGTGCCGAGCAAAAGGTGCAAGTGATGAGCTCAGGTTCTTTGGCTCTTGACATTGCCCTTGGTTCAGGTGGTTATCCTAAGGGACGTATCATCGAAATCTATGGACCAGAGTCATCTGGTAAGACAACAGTTGCCCTTCATGCAGTTGCACAAGCGCAAAAAGAAGGTGGGATTGCAGCCTTTATCGATGCGGAACATGCCCTCGATCCAGCTTATGCTGCGGCTCTTGGTGTCAATATTGACGAATTGCTCTTGTCACAACCAGACTCAGGAGAGCAAGGTCTTGAGATTGCAGGAAAATTGATTGACTCAGGTGCTGTAGATCTTGTCGTAGTCGACTCAGTTGCTGCCCTTGTACCTCGTGCGGAAATTGATGGAGATATCGGAGATAGCCACGTTGGTTTGCAGGCTCGTATGATGAGCCAGGCCATGCGTAAGCTCGGTGCTTCTATCAATAAAACCAAAACAATTGCCATCTTTATCAACCAATTACGTGAAAAAGTTGGGGTCATGTTTGGAAATCCAGAAACAACTCCTGGTGGACGTGCTCTGAAATTTTACGCATCAGTCCGTTTGGATGTTCGTGGAAGTACGCAAATCAAGGGAACTGGTGACCAAAAAGACACCAACGTCGGTAAAGAAACTAAGATTAAGGTCGTGAAAAACAAGGTGGCTCCACCATTTAAGGAAGCCTTCGTGGAAATCATGTACGGAGAAGGGATTTCTAAGACTGGTGAACTTTTGAAGATCGCAAGCGATTTGGATATCATCAAAAAAGCAGGAGCTTGGTATTCTTATAAGGATGAGAAAATTGGGCAAGGTTCTGAAAATGCTAAGAAATACTTGGCAGATAATCCAGAAGTCTTTGATGAGATTGACCATCAAGTCCGTGTTCAATTTGGTTTGATTGATGGAGAGGAAGCTTCTGTAGAAGGTGTTGAAACTAAAAAAGATGAAGCAGTTCAAGCAGATTCTGTGAATGAAGAAGTAACTCTTGACCTAGGCGATGAGCTTGAAATCGAAATTGAAGAATAAGCTGTCAAAGTAGTGGAGGAATCCACTGCTTTTTTGGTTTTTGATTCAAGTTTTTAGATCATTTATAGTTTGCTGTTTCTTGTCGCTCCTCTAGAAAGCTGATATAATAGCCTTATGAATAAAAAACGAACAGTGGACCTGATACATGGTCCGATTCTTCCCTCGCTTTTGAGTTTTGCCTTTCCAATCTTGCTATCAAATATTTTTCAACAGCTCTATAATACTGCTGATGTCTTGATTGTTGGACGATTTCTTGGTCAAGAATCCTTGGCTGCAGTAGGAGCGACGACAGCGATTTTTGACCTGATTGTAGGTTTTACTCTTGGTGTTGGCAATGGCATGGGAATTGTCATTGCCCGTTATTATGGAGCGCGGAATTTCACTAAAATCAAGGAGGCAGTAGCAACCACTTGGATTTTAGGTGCTCTTTTGAGTATTGTAGTTATGCTGCTGGGCTTTCTTGGTTTGTATCCTCTCTTGCAATACCTAGATACTCCTGAAGAAATTCTTCCCCAGTCCTATCAATATATTTCTATGATTGTGACCTGTGTCGGTGTTAGCTTCGCTTATAATCTCTTTGCAGGTTTGTTGCGGTCTATTGGAGACAGTCTGGCTGCGCTTGGTTTTCTGATTTTCTCTGCTCTGGTTAATGTGGTTCTGGATCTCTATTTCATTACGCAATTGCATCTGGGAGTTCAATCCGCGGGACTAGCTACCATTATTTCGCAAGGGTTATCAGCGGTTCTTTGCTTTTATTATATCCGTAAGAGTGTGCCTGAGCTACTCCCTCAGCTCAAGCATTTCAAATGGGATAAGGCCTTATACGCCGATCTCTTGGAGCAAGGTTTGGCTATGGGTTTGATGAGTTCGATTGTGTCCATCGGCAGTGTGATTTTACAGTATTCTGTTAATACCTTTGGTGCAGTGATTATTAGTGCCCAGACGGCGGCTCGACGCATTATGGCTTTCGCCCTTCTTCCCATGACCGCTATTTCTGCATCAATGACGACCTTTGCTTCGCAGAATTTAGGTGCTAAGCGCCCAGACCGCATTGTTCAAGGCCTTCGAATCGGCAGTTGTTTAAGTATATCCTGGGCAGTTTTTGTTTGTATCTTCCTCTTTTTTGCCAGTCCAGCCTTGGTTTCCTTCTTGGCTAGTTCGACAGATGGTTACTTGATAGAAAATGGAAGTCTCTATCTGCAAATCAGCTCAGCCTTTTATCCCATTTTGAGTCTCTTATTGATTTATCGCAATTGTTTGCAGGGCTTGGGACAAAAGGTCCTTCCTCTAGTTTCTAGTTTTATTGAACTAATCGGGAAAATTGCTTTTGTGGTCTTGATTATCCCTTGGGCAGGCTATAAAGGAGTTATCCTTTGCGAACCCCTTATCTGGGTTGCCATGACAGTTCAACTGTACTTCTCATTATTCCGTCACCCCTTGATAAAAGAAGGTAGGGCCATCTTGGCAAGCAAAGTGCTATCCTAGTTGGATTTACTGAATAAAATCCATTTCCTCTAGTGAAAATCGAAAAAACTTGTGTTATAATAAGAAAGATTAAAATGTGAAAAAAGGAGATTCCTAATGGGACGTAAATGGGCCAATATCGTAGCCAAGAAAACGGCTAAAGATGGAGCTAACTCTAAAGTATATGCAAAATTTGGTGTAGAAATCTATGTAGCAGCAAAAAAAGGTGATCCAGATCCAGAATCAAACTCAGCCTTGAAATTCGTTATCGACCGTGCTAAACAAGCTCAAGTGCCAAAACACGTTATCGATAAAGCTTTGGACAAGGCTAAAGGAAACACAGACGAAACCTTTACAGAAGGACGTTACGAAGGTTTTGGACCAAATGGTTCTATGCTGATTGTTGATACTTTGACTTCAAATGTCAACCGTACAGCGGCTAATGTCCGTGCAGCTTTTGGTAAAAATGGCGGAAACATGGGTGCTTCAGGTTCGGTTTCATACCTCTTTGACAACAAGGGAGTTATTGTATTTGCAGGTGAAGATGCGGACGCAGTCTTTGAGCAATTGCTAGAAGCCGATGTTGATGTGGACGATGTGGAGGCAGAAGAAGGAACAATCACTGTTTACACAGCGCCAACTGACCTTCATAAGGCCATCGTTGCCCTTCGTGAGTCAGGTATTGAAGAATTCCAAGTGACTGAGTTGGAAATGATTCCTCAGTCAGAAGTGGAATTGTCAGGCGATGACCTTGAAACCTTTGAAAAACTTTACAGCGTCCTTGAGGACGACGAAGACGTACAAAAAATCTACACAAACGTAGACGGGTTCTAATTTAACCTAGCGAACATGATCCTAAGTGAAAAAATCACTTGGGATTTTTTGAATCAAGAAAATAGTTCTCTAGGAAACTTTTTCTTGACATCTCTTTTCCAAGTGGTAAAATAGTTCTCATGGAAACTTATTTAGTTCCTAGGAGAACTAAATGTGTTAGTTAGAAAGGAGTTAGTATGGATAAACCGATGTTAGTCTTTAAGCGTTTTGGTCATCAGATTCATCTGATGGTACAAAGGGAAGCCAAACGTTGTGGTATTGAATTTATGGGTGGACCACAAGGTCAGGTTCTGCGTTTTTTAGATCAGTGTGAACAAAAAGAGAAACTGGTCTTGATTAAAGATATCGAGCAGGAACTAAATATTACCAAGTCTGTGGCGAGTAACTTGGTCAAGCGTATGGTGCAAAATGGTTTGGTGGAATTGGAGGCGAGTCCTGTCGATAAGCGGGCCAAGTTTGTTCGTTTGACGGACAAATCGCGTTCTCAGATGCAAGAAGTTAAGGCCTTCTTTGAACGCATTGACAACCAGTTGATGGCAGACATTGATGAAGATGAATTACTGATTTTTGAGAAAGTCCTCAATCAACTACAGGAAAATATCAAGAGAATAGGAGGAGAGAATGAAGAAATTAGCTAAACGAATTAGTAGAAAAGAATGGGGGATGATTTTACTAGCCATTCTCTTTACATGCTTTTCGGTCTATCTAGAGTTGGAAGTTCCGACCTATATCTCGAAAATCACGGATTTGCTGGGGACTCAAGGAACTAGTTTAGATGAGTTATGGCAACCAGCAGGTATGATGGTCGGAATGTCTTTTTTTGCCTTCTTGTCCGCAGTCGCAGTTGGATTTTTTGCATCCAGAGTGGCGGCTTCCTATACTAGTAGGCTGAGAAGTGATATTTTTAACCGAGTTTTGGATTACTCGCAGACAGAGATTAAGAAATTCTCTATTCCAAGTCTCCTAACTCGTACCACTAATGATATTACTCAAGTTCAGATGTTGATCACCATGGGCTTGCAAGTGGTTACGCGTGGTCCGATTATGGCTATCTGGGCTATAGGGAAGATTTTAGGCCATTCAGAATACTGGCTCTGGGCTGTTCTTGTGGCAGTGATTGTCAATGTTTTGATGACAACAGTTTTGATGACGCTAGCCTTTCCAAAACAGTCCTTGATTCAAAGTCTGACTGATAAACTGAATAGTATCACTCGGGAGAGTCTAACAGGTATTCGCGTTGTTCGTGCCTACAATGCTGAAAAGTACCAAGATGAAAAATTTGCAGCAGCAAATGATGAATTGACCCGTTTGAATTTGTTTGTCAACCGTCTCATGGCCATTTTGAATCCCATCATGATGGGGATTTCAAGTGGTTTGAGTGTGGCGATTTATTGGATTGGGGCCTATGTGATCAACGATGCTGCTCCTACAGCTCGTCTGCCTCTCTTTAGTGATATGGTTGTTTTCATGTCTTATGCCATGCAGGTTGTCATGGGATTCCTTCTCATGGGGGCGCTCTTCATCGTTCTTCCTCGAACTATGGTCTCTGCCAAGCGGATTAATCAGGTTCTAGATTTGCATTCTTCTATCCAAAATCCTGCTCAAGTGCAGTTGGCTGATGAAAATCTCAAAGGTCAGGTCGAATTTAAGGATGTGACCTTCCGCTATGCTGCAAATTCGGAGGCAGTTATCGAGCATGTTAGCTTTAGAGCAGAAGCTGGCCAAACAGTTGCCTTTATCGGCTCAACTGGTTCTGGTAAGTCAACTCTAGTCAATCTGATTCCACGTTTCTATGACGTATCAGCAGGAGAAATTCTAGTGGACGGAGTTAATGTTCAAGATTACGGTTTGGAAGATTTGCGCAACAAGGTTGGTTATATTCCACAAAAAGCTGTACTCTTTTCTGGAGATGTCAAGGGCAATCTAGACTTTGGACGCAGCCAAGAAACACCACTTAGTGAGGAGGCTATGTGGCAGGCCTTGGAATTGGCCCAGTCTAAGAACTTTATCGAAGACAAGGAAGCGGGCTTAGAGTCAGAAGTAGCCCAAGGAGGAACCAACTTCTCAGGTGGACAAAGACAACGTTTGGCCATTGCGCGTGCCTTGGCTCGTAAGCCAGAAATCCTCATCTTTGATGACTCCTTCTCAGCCTTGGATTACAAGACAGATCGTGTCCTACGCCAAGAGCTAGCAGAGAAAACAAAATCTATGACCAAGCTCATCGTCGCACAGCGTATTTCAACCATTATGGATGCAGATTTGATTTTGGTCTTGGATCAAGGTAAAGTCGTGGGACAAGGCACCCACAAGGAACTTCTAGCTAATAACGAAGTTTACCAAGAAATTGCCTATTCACAATTATCGAAGGAGGAATTGGAACATGGAAAATAAGAAAATGTCTCTCTGGAAACAGAGTAAACCCTATCTTGCAGGTCTCCAGTTTGCCCTTCTAATAGCCTTTCTAGCAACAATTCTATCCAATATCATTACTGTATATGGTCCAACCCGTATCAAGGAAATGACCAATATTATTGCCAGTGGTCTAGAAACAAGTGTGGATGTCACGGCGGTTGCAGCCATTGGTAGTTTTTTGGCCGTCATCTATGTGATTGGACTCCTATCAAATTATTTGCAGGCCTTTCTATTTACAACAGCCATTCAACGTTTTTCAGAGCGTTTGAGAAGAGCGATTGCAGAGAAAATTAATCGTCTTCCATTAGGGTATTTTGATGGACATTCTCAAGGAGATACCTTGTCTCGTGTGACTAATGACGTTGACACTGCAGCACAGTCCCTCAATCAAAGTCTGGGGACAGTTCTTTCATCCACTTTATTGGTCGTGGCAGTTTTGGTGACCATGTTTGGGATGAACTGGATTTTAGCCTTAGTGACGGTTGTTTCAACTCTTATCGGTTTTGCTTTCGTGTCCGTTTTTATGGGCAAATCGCAGGGCTTCTTTAAGAGTCAGCAACAGGATTTGGCGGCTGTAAATGGTTATGTGGAGGAAATGTACTCTGGCCATAATGTGGTGACAAGTTACAATGCCATCGAGAGCACGAAAGAAGAGTTTGCGAAATTAAACCATCGTCTGTATGACAGTATATGGAAATCTCAGTTTATTTCAGGGATTATGATGCCGATTATGGTGTTTATTGGGAACTTTAGCTATGCCTTAGTGATTATCGTTGGTGCAGCCTTAGCTCTGAATGGGCAGATTAGTATCGGGATTATCGTTGCCTTTATGGCCTACGTTCGTATCTTTTCTCAGCCCCTTTCCCAAATTGCTCAAGGGATTACCAGCCTTCAGCAGGCTAGTGCAGCCATGGGACGTGTCTTCGAATTCCTAGCTGAAGAGGAAATGGAAGACGAATCCCATAAAGAAAGACAATTGAGCGATATGAAAGGTCAAGTAGTCTTTGATCGAGTCTCCTTTGGTTATACACCAGAGCGAACCGTTATTCATGACTTTTCTGCGACCGCTCATGCAGGTCAAAAGGTTGCCATTGTCGGACCGACCGGAGCTGGTAAGACAACTATTGTCAATCTTTTGATGAAGTTCTATGAGATTGATAAGGGAAGTATCCGCATCGATGGCGTGGATACCAAGGAGATGAAGCGTTCGGAAGTACACGATGCCTTTTCAATGGTCTTGCAGGATACTTGGCTCTTTGAAGGTACTATCCGAGATAATCTCATCTATAACCAAAAGGGGATTAGTGATGAGCGTGTGATTGAAGCCAGCAAGGCTGTGGGGATTCACCACTTTATCATGACCTTACCAGATGGTTATGATACCGTCTTGGACGATACAGTAACCTTGTCTGTCGGGCAAAAACAACTCTTGACCATTGCTCGTGCTTTGCTGAAAGATGCGCCACTCCTAATCCTAGATGAAGCGACCTCTTCGGTTGATACTCGGACTGAGGAATTGATTCAGAATGCTATGGATCGTTTGATGGAGGGCAGAACTTCCTTTGTCATCGCCCACCGCTTGTCAACCATCCGAAATGCTGACCTGATTCTTGTTATGAAGGATGGCAATATCATCGAGCAAGGAAATCATGATGATCTGATGGCGCAAGCTGGTTTCTACGCTGACCTCTACAACAGTCAGTTTACAGAAGACGAAGCAGAAGAATAAATCGAAAGAAGGCTTGACGACCTTCTTTTTCTACACTATACTAGAAGACAAGTACTTCCCTATAAGCAAAATTTGAGTAAATGATGAGAAAATATATGAAAAATTATCAAGAATGGTATGACCACATTGCTGGTAAGATTGAGAATAGGCCTATCTTTCTGAGATTGTTAAGAGCTTTCAATCGGTTCATGACGATAGTTATGCCTATGATTTATCTAACCTTGTTAGCAATTACCTATCTCCAACAAGGACTTGGGAAACAGGTCTTGATCTATGTGTTTGTACCTGCTACAGGTTTTGTGATTTTGTCCCTTCTTCGTAAGAAAATCAATGCTCCTAGGCCTTATGAGAAATGGACTATTAAACCCTTGCTTGACAGAGATAGTCCTGGTCAGTCTATGCCCAGTCGTCATGTCTTTTCAGCAACCATTATCTCCATGGCTTGCTTTCATGCTAGTTTATCTCTAGGGATTATCTTGTTAGTCTTGTCAGCCTTCCTCGGTCTAGTGAGAGTCTTAGGGGGAGTGCATTATCCCAAGGATGTAGTGGTTGGTTATACTAGCGGTCTTGCGTGGGGGATGATTTTCTTTCTATTTTGACATGTAAGTTAAGGTAATCCTACAACCACTTACAGGTCTAAAGTAACCACTTGCTTTTTTGCTCTTGTTTTCTTATTTTGGCTTTGATATAGTAGAGTCAGAAAGGAGATGGAATGAAGTTACGAATCGAAATTGACAGCAATTTAGAGGAAACTGAAATTGTCATCAAGGCAGCGGCCTTGACAGATGAGATTGCTGATTTGCAACGTCTCTTGCAAGAGTCCAAGTCTCCTAGGTTGATTTTTTACAAGGGAACAGGTGAATATTATCTGGACTTGTCGGAAATTCTCTTCTTTGAGACGGAAGGTAGCAAGATTTACGCCCATACCCAGAAAGATGCCTACGAGGTTCGGCTTAAACTCTATGAGTTAGAGGCTATCCTTCCTCGCTATTTTAGTCGGGTATCCAAGTCAACTATTGCTAATATTCGGCAAGTCTATTCGGTGGATAAGTCCTTTTCAGGAACAGGCACCATTTCCTTTTATCAAACCCACAAGGAGGTTCATGTCTCACGGCATTATCAATCCCTCCTAAAAGAAAATCTAAGAAACATGAGGTAACAAGATGAAAAAGAAAGCATTTGGTATTGTGTTGCTCATTTTGGCAGCTTTAGTATTATTGCAGGGCAATTTTGGAATCCCTTCATTCGGTGGGAAAATTTGGCCCTTGCTCGGTATTGCCTTTTTTGCCTATCAATCAGTTGGAGCTTTGTTGCGTCGTCACTTAACTTCAGCCTCTTTTACAGCTCTAGTAGCCTTAATGATTGCTAACCACTTTTATGGCATTTTACCAATTCCCAATCAGTCATTGTTCTGGGCAAGTATTTTAATCGTAATGGGTGTCAGCGCACTCACTCATTCTAACAGAACTTGGAATGGGAAAAAATGGTGGTATGATGGTAAAAAGACCATTCTTACAGATAAGGAAGTCGCTTTTGGGACGGGGACTTTCTACAAGCAAGAGCAAGAATTGGTAGAGGATCAAGTAGAAGTTGGTTTTGGCAATGCCAAGATTTATTATGACAATGCAGAGATGTTGGGAGATAGCGCAACCTTGAAGATAGAAGTCGGTTTTGGCAATGCAGTTATCTATGTTCCCCAACATTGGAGAGTTGATTTAAAGGTAGAAACTTTCTGTGGTGTAGCCAAGGCAGATAGTCCTCTAGCCCCAACCAGCAAAACCTTGATTATTCGTGGAGATGTGGCTTTTGGGAAGTTGGGAGTTGTTTATGTTAAATAAAAAAATATTCCAATTCCCTTGCAAAAATGAAGAAAGTGTGATAACATAGTACGGTATGTGGTGCTAGCACATCCGCTATATTAGATCTAATAGGAGGAAAACACAATGGCTAAAGTATGTTACTTTACAGGTCGTAAGACTGTATCAGGAAACAACCGTTCACACGCGATGAACCAAACAAAACGTGCCGTAAAACCAAACCTTCAAAAAGTTACTGTTCTTATCGATGGTAAACCTAAAAAAGTTTGGGCTTCAGCTCGTGCTTTGAAATCAGGTAAAGTTGAACGCGTTTAATATATAAAAGTAAAGGAGACCTCAGGGTCTTTTTTCTTTTGTTGTGGGTATAAAATCATTTGGAAAACGGAGTAAATATCCGCTGATACAGTATTCTGCTTTTACACTTGGGCTGAAATATGATAAAATAGAGTATCAACTAGTTGAGGTAAAAAGGATGACTGTAAAAATTAATACAAAAGATGGTCAAATCGAACTAACAGATGAAGTGATTGCAACCGTCGTAGGTGGAGCAGCAACTGAGATTTTTGGTGTGGTCGGTATGGCTAGTAAAAATGCCCTCAAAGATAATTTCCAAGCCCTTCTAGGTAAGGAAAATTATTCCAAAGGTGTCGTCGTAAAAGCGGCCGAAGATGGCAGTATTGCAGTTGATGTATATACCGTGTTGAGCTACGGAACAAAGATTAGCGAAGTGTCAAAAAACATTCAAGAGCGTGTCCGTTTTAGTTTGGAAAACCAACTTGGAATTACTGCTCAGACTGTAAATGTCTACATTCAAAATATCAAAGTTGTAGGAGAATAACCGTGTCAAAAATTACTACTAGCTTATTTCAAGAAATGGTGCAGGCTGCATCAACTCGCTTGAATAAGCAAGCTGAATATGTCAATTCATTAAACGTCTTTCCAGTTCCAGATGGAGATACTGGAACAAACATGGGAATGACCATTGAAAATGGAGCTAAAGAAGTTGCAGACAAGCCAGCTTCTACAGTTGGCGAGGTAGCGAGCATTCTTGCCAAAGGTCTTTTGATGGGTGCGCGTGGGAACTCAGGAGTTATTACATCTCAGCTTTTCCGTGGATTTTCACAAGCTATCAAGGATAAAGACGAGTTAACAGGTCAAGACTTGGCTCTTGCCTTCCAATCAGGTGTGGAAGTTGCCTATAAGGCAGTGATGAAACCAGTTGAAGGAACGATTTTGACAGTTTCTCGTGGTGCTGCTATCGGTGCTAAGAAAAAAGCTGAGCAAACAGATGACGCTGTTGAAGTCATGCGCGCAGCTTTGGAAGGCGCTAAAACAGCTCTAGCTAAAACGCCAGACATGCTTCCAGTATTGAAAGAAGTTGGCGTTGTGGACTCAGGTGGTCAAGGATTGGTCTTCATCTACGAAGGTTTCCTTTCAGCCCTTACTGGCGAATATATTGCATCTGAGGACTTTGTAGCGACTCCGGCCAACATGAGTGAAATGATCAATGCAGAGCACCACAAGTCTGTAGCTGGTCACGTAGCGACTGAGGACATTACCTTTGGTTACTGTACTGAAATCATGGTAGCTCTTAAGCAAGGTCCAACCTATGCTAAAGATTTTGATTACAATGAATTTCGTAACTACTTGAATGAACTTGGAGACTCTCTCCTCGTTGTCAATGATGATGAAATCGTCAAAGTCCATGTCCATACAGAAGATCCAGGTCTTGTTATGCAAGAAGGTCTTAAATATGGTAGCTTGGTCAAGGTAAAAGTTGACAATATGCGTAACCAACACGAAGCACAGGTTGAGAAAGAAGCTGCTCAAGTTAACAAGCCTGTTGAAGAAAAAGAGTATGCTTTGATTGCTGTCGTTGCTGGTAAAGGTCTAGCAGATATCTTCCGTTCTCAAGGAGTAGATTATGTTATCGAAGGCGGTCAAACTATGAACCCTTCAACAGAAGACTTTATCAAGGCTGTTGAACAGGTCAATGCTCGTAATATTATCTTCCTACCAAACAACAAGAACATCTTCATGGCAGCTCAATCTGCAGCAGAAGTTTTGGAGCAACCAGCAGTAGTGGTAGAGACTCGTACTCTTCCTCAGGGTTTGACAAGTCTTCTTGCTTTTGATCCAAGCAAGTCCATCGAAGAAAATCAAGAGCGTATGACTGCAGCTCTTAGCGATGTCGTTAGCGGTAGCGTTACAACAGCTGTGCGTGATACAACGATCGATGGCTTAGAAATCCATGAAAACGATAATCTTGGTATGGTGGATGGGAAAATCCTCGTGTCAAACCCTGATATGCACCAAACCTTGACTGAAACATTGAAACATATGTTGGATGAAGACAGTGAAATCGTAACCTTCTATGTCGGTGAAGACGGAAGCGAAGAACTTGCCAATGAAATTGCCCAAGAAATCGCAGAAGAATTTGAAGACGTTGAAGTCGAGATTCACCAAGGCCAACAGCCTGTTTACCCATACCTATTTAGTGTGGAATAAGATTAATGAAGAACTGAGAAATCAGTTCTTTTTTCTTTTTTGAATAATGAAATCGGTATCTTTTTGATAAAAACAAAAATAATATTCATAAATAAACGTTAAAATAGAAAATTCAGAAAATTTCTTCTTTTGTCTTGAAAAATTTTGAAAAAATGGTATGATAGTAACAAGTTATTTTTAAGTGAAGAGAAAGGGGAACAATGGAGAAAATCAGTTTAGAATCTCCTAAGACGGGGTCGGACCTAGTTTTGGAAACACTTCGTGATTTAGGAATTGATACCATCTTTGGTTATCCTGGTGGTGCGGTCTTGCCTTTTTATGATGCGATATATAATTTTAAAGGCATTCGCCACATTCTAGGGCGCCATGAGCAAGGTTGTTTGCATGAAGCTGAAGGTTATGCAAAATCAACTGGAAAGTTGGGTGTTGCCGTCGTCACTAGCGGACCGGGAGCAACAAATGCCATTACAGGGATTGCAGATGCCATGAGCGATAGCGTTCCCCTTTTGGTCTTTACAGGTCAGGTGGCGAGAGCAGGGATTGGGAAAGATGCCTTTCAGGAGGCAGACATCGTGGGAATTACCATGCCAATCACTAAGTACAATTACCAAGTTCGTGAGACAGCTGATATTCCTCGTATCATTACGGAAGCTGTCCATATCGCGACTACAGGTCGCCCAGGGCCAGTCGTCATTGACCTACCTAAAGACGTATCTGCTTTAGAAACAGACTTCATTTATTCACCAGAAGTGAACCTACCAAGCTATCAGCCGACTCTTGAGCCAAATGATATGCAAATCAAGAAAATTTTGAAGCAATTATCCAAGGCTAAAAAACCAGTCTTGTTAGCCGGTGGTGGGATTAGTTATGCTGAAGCTGCTGCGGAACTAAATGAATTTGCAGAACGCTATCAAATTCCAGTGGTAACCAGTCTTTTGGGACAAGGAACGATTGCAACGAGTCATCCGCTCTTCCTTGGAATGGGAGGCATGCACGGGTCATTCGCAGCTAATATTGCCATGACGGAAGCGGACTTTATGATTAGTATTGGTTGCCGTTTCGATGACCGCTTGACGGGGAATCCTAAGACCTTCGCTAAGAATGCTAAGGTTGCCCACATTGATATTGACCCAGCCGAGATTGGCAAGATTATCAGTGCAGATATTCCTGTAGTTGGAGATGCTAAGAAAGCCTTGCAAATGTTGCTGGCCGAACCAACAGTTCATAACAATACTGAGAAATGGATTGAGAAAGTCACTAAAGACAAGAACCGTGTTCGTTCTTATGACAAGAAAGAGCGTGTGGTTCAACCTCAGGCTGTTATTGAACGAATTGGTGAATTGACGAATGGAGATGCCATTGTGGTAACAGACGTTGGTCAACACCAAATGTGGACAGCCCAGTATTATCCCTACCAAAATGAACGTCAGTTAGTGACTTCAGGTGGTTTAGGAACCATGGGATTTGGAATCCCAGCAGCAATCGGTGCCAAAATTGCTAACCCAGATAAGGAAGTAGTCTTGTTTGTTGGGGATGGTGGTTTCCAAATGACCAACCAGGAATTGGCTATTTTGAACATTTACAAGGTGCCAATCAAGGTGGTGATGCTGAACAACCACTCACTTGGAATGGTTCGTCAATGGCAGGAATCCTTCTATGAAGGTAGAACATCTGAGTCGGTCTTTGATACCCTTCCTGATTTCCAACTGATGGCACAGGCTTATGGTATTAAAAACTATAAGTTTGATAATCCTGAGACCTTGGCTCAAGACCTTGAAGTGATCACTGAGGATGTTCCTATGCTAATCGAGGTAGATATTTCTCGTAAGGAACAGGTGTTACCAATGGTACCGGCTGGTAAGAGTAATCATGAGATGTTGGGGGTGAAGTTCCATGCGTAGAATGTTAACAGCAAAACTACAGAATCGATCAGGAGTCCTCAATCGCTTTACAGGTGTCCTATCTCGTCGTCAGGTTAATATCGAAAGCATCTCTGTTGGAGCAACAGAAGATCCGAATGTATCTCGTATCACCATTATTATTGATGTAGCTTCACATGATGAAGTGGAGCAAATCATCAAGCAACTTAATCGTCAAATTGATGTGATTCGCATTCGAGATATTACAGACAAGCCTCATTTGGAGCGCGAGGTAATTTTGGTTAAGATGTCAGCGCCAGCCGAGAAGCGCGCTGAGATTCTAGCGATTATTCAACCTTTCCGTGCAACGGTGGTAGACGTAGCGCCAAGCTCGATTACTATTCAAATGACAGGAAATGCAGAAAAGAGCGAAGCACTGTTGCGAGTCATTCGACCATACGGTATTCGTAATATTGCTCGAACTGGTGCAACTGGATTTACCCGCGATTAATACTCTTCGAAAATCTCTTCAAATCACGTCAGCTTTGCCTTGCCGTACTCAAGTACAGCCTGCGGCTAGCTTCCTAATTTGCTCTTTGATTTTCATTGAGTATAAAAATATTTTAAATTTGTTAAACCAGCCTAAAAGGCAATAAATAATAGAAAAGAGAGAAAAAACTATGGCAGTTCAAATGGAATATGAAAAAGATGTTAAAGTAGCAGCACTTGACGGTAAAAAAATCGCCGTTATTGGTTATGGTTCACAAGGACATGCGCACGCTCAAAACTTGCGTGACTCAGGTCGTGACGTTATTATCGGTGTACGTCCAGGTAAATCTTTTGACAAAGCAAAAGAAGACGGATTTGACACTTATACAGTAGCAGAAGCTACTAAATTAGCTGACGTTATCATGATTTTGGCACCAGATGAAATCCAACAAGAACTTTATGAAGCAGAAATCGCTCCAAACTTGGAAGCTGGAAACGCAGTTGGATTTGCCCATGGTTTCAACATCCACTTTGAATTTATCAAAGTTCCTGCCGATGTAGATGTCTTCATGTGTGCTCCTAAAGGACCAGGACACTTGGTACGTCGTACTTACGAAGAAGGATTTGGTGTACCAGCTCTTTACGCAGTATACCAAGATGCAACAGGAAATGCTAAAAATATTGCTATGGACTGGTGTAAAGGTGTTGGGGCAGCTCGTGTAGGTCTTCTTGAAACAACTTACAAAGAAGAAACTGAAGAAGATTTGTTTGGTGAACAAGCTGTACTTTGTGGTGGTTTAACTGCCCTTATCGAAGCAGGTTTCGAAGTCTTGACAGAAGCAGGTTACGCTCCAGAATTGGCTTACTTTGAAGTTCTTCACGAAATGAAATTGATCGTTGACTTGATCTATGAAGGTGGATTCAAAAAAATGCGTCAATCTATTTCAAACACTGCTGAATACGGTAACTATGTATCAGGTCCACGTGTAATCACTGAGCAAGTTAAAGAAAACATGAAAGCTGTCTTGGCAGACATCCAAAATGGTAAATTTGCAAATGACTTTGTAAATGACTATAAAGCTGGACGTCCAAAATTGACTGCTTACCGTGAACAAGCAGCTAACCTTGAAATTGAAAAAGTTGGTGCAGAATTGCGTAAAGCAATGCCATTCGTTGGTAAAAACGACGACGATGCATTCAAAATCTATAACTAATTTATAGAAATTAAGGTGAAGGCGAGTTGGGGGGACCTAACTCGCTTTTATAATCAATTCATCTTTCTTTTTAGAGGATGGATTGTGATAGTATGAATAGTCTAGGAGAAAAAGATGTTAAGTTCAAAAGATATCATCAAGGCTCACAAGGTCTTGAACGGTGTGGTTGTGAATACCCCATTGGATTATGACCATTATTTATCGGAGAAGTATGGTGCTAAGATTTATTTGAAAAAGGAAAATGCCCAACGTGTCCGCTCTTTTAAAATTCGTGGTGCCTATTATGCCATTTCTCAGCTCAGCAAGGAAGAGCGTGAGCGTGGGGTAGTCTGTGCTTCTGCGGGAAATCATGCGCAGGGAGTAGCCTATACTTGTAATGAAATGAAAATCCCTGCTACTATCTTTATGCCCATTACTACTCCGCAACAAAAGATTGGGCAGGTTCGCTTTTTTGGTGGGGACTTCGTAACCATTAAACTAGTTGGAGATACCTTTGATGCCTCAGCTAAGGCAGCTCAAGAATTTACAGTCTCTGAAAATCGTACCTTTATTGATCCCTTTGATGATGCTCATGTCCAGGCAGGTCAAGGAACCGTTGCTTATGAGATTTTAGAAGAAGCTCGAAAAGAATCGATTGATTTTGATGCTGTCTTGGTTCCTGTTGGTGGTGGCGGTCTCATTGCTGGGGTTTCTACCTATATCAAGGAAATAAGTCCAGAGATCGAGGTTATCGGAGTAGAAGCGAATGGAGCACGTTCCATGAAGGCTGCCTTTGAAGCTGGTGGACCTGTTAAGCTCAAGGAAATTGACAAATTTGCAGATGGGATTGCCGTACAAAAGGTAGGTCAGTTGACTTATGAGGCAACTCGTCAACATGTTCAAACTTTGGTAGGTGTCGATGAGGGATTGATTTCTGAAACTTTGATTGACCTCTACTCTAAGCAAGGGATTGTTGCAGAACCTGCTGGAGCAGCTAGTATTGCCTCTTTAGAAGTTTTAGCTGAATATATCAAGGGGAAAACTATTTGTTGTATCATTTCTGGAGGAAATAATGATATCAACCGTATGCCAGAAATGGAAGAACGTGCCTTGATTTATGATGGGATCAAGCATTACTTTGTGGTTAATTTTCCACAGCGTCCAGGAGCATTACGTGAATTTGTAAATGATATCTTGGGGCCAAACGATGATATCACACGTTTTGAGTATATCAAACGAGCTAGTAAGGGGACAGGACCTGTATTGATCGGGATCGCTTTAGCAGATAAGCATGATTATGCAGGATTGATTCGTCGGATGGAAGGTTTTGATCCAGCTTATATTAATTTAAATGGTAATGAAACGCTCTATAATATGCTTGTCTGAGGATTAATAAAAAAATATCATATTATTTGCACAACTGATGTATAGGTGCTATAATGAGGGTGAAGAAAGGGGGCGATTCCTATGGACTTAGGAAAACTATCGTACTACTTCTACTATAACTCACTATAGTACCTATTATTTTTTATTTCAGTTTATAATAATAAAGAAGAATGACTTGTTATACATAGGGCTATTTTTTAGAATACCATATTTTATATATATAATTTTAAGTTTGATTAAATATAATAGGAATTAGAAAAAATAATCAATGCTTATAAGGTAGATTTGGTGAGTTGATTGAATATAGTATATGATAGCAGTAATATGAGGCGAGTAGAACATTTGGAATACTAGGAAGTGTTATTCTAAATGCTGATTGTAATAGCGGTGTGTTATAAGAATATGCAAAATTTGATGAGATAAGTCAATTGTACCGGTTAAAAAAGTTAAATAGTAACAGGAAGGGAACCAAAGGAAATAGAAAGGATAAAATAGATATGAGATAGTCAGAAAAGGAAGATTCTCTTTGACAAACTTATAGATTAAAATGAAGATATAGAATATGACTCCTGTTTATCCTATTGAGAAACTGGTATTTTTTCTTGATGAATATTTTTGCGAATTATAAGTTTAATAATTCAATTATTTTTAGGGTGCGTACTAATGGGTTATAGCAACTAAAAACCTATATATTATCGGCTTTAAAAAAGAAGTAAGAAAAAACTAAATCATTTGTTTTATTGAATATATGTTTTTTTATTGACAAAAGACATAAAAACGTATAGAATAATATATCGTAAAGAAGAAAATAGGAGAAGAACATGGCTAAGTCAAACTTTGAAAAAGTAGAATCAGTTGTTGGCTGGGTTCGTGATAAGAAAATCACAGGCTACCGTATCTCTAAGGAAACGAATGCGCGTGAGATGTCTATCATTGCTCTAGCGCAGGGTCGTGCGAAAGTAAAAAATATTTCATTTGAAACAGCTCTAGGTTTAATTGATTTCTATGACAAAAATCATGAAAAATTTGAAGATTAATCTTTGGATGACGGCGGATTCTTAAAGAGGATCTGCCTTTTCATTTTGAGGACAGCAAAAAGACTGCACAATTGATGCAGCCTTTTCTTTTTATACTCAATGAAAATAAAGAGCAAACTAGGAAACTAGCCGCAGGTTGCTCAAAACACTGTTTTGAGGTTGTGGATAGAACTGACAGAGTCAGTATCATATACCTACGGCAAGGCGACGTTGACGTGGTTTGAAGAGATTTTCGAAGAGTATTATTTGAGATAACGTTGAAGGAACTCTTTTGTTCGGTCTTCTTTAGGATTGGTGAAGAGGTCTTCTGGTTTACCTTCTTCAGCAATCACACCTTTATCCATAAAGATAACACGGTGAGAGACATCACGAGCGAATTCCATCTCGTGAGTCACTACAATCATAGTCAAGCCTTCTTGGGCTAGTTCCTGCATGATTTTAAGGACTTCTCCAACCATTTCTGGATCGAGAGCTGATGTTGGTTCATCAAAGAGAATAGCGTCAGGATTCATTGAAAGAGCGCGAGCGATGGCTACACGTTGTTTTTGACCACCTGAGAGTTGTTTTGGTTTGGCTTGCCAGTAGCGTTCTCCCATGCCGACTTTTTCCAAGTTTTCTTTGGCAATCTTTTCAGCTTCTGTACGTTCACGTTTAAGGACAGTTGTCTGAGCGACGATTGTATTTTCAAGCACGTTGAGATTTTCAAAGAGGTTAAAGGATTGGAAAACCATTCCCAACTTTTCACGGTATTGCGTGAGGTCATAGCCTTTTTCGAGGACGTTTTGTCCATGATAAAGGATTTGTCCATCAGTTGGTGTTTCAAGTAGGTTAATGGAGCGTAGGAAGGTTGATTTCCCGCTTCCAGAGCTTCCGATGATTGAGATAACTTCTCCCTTGCGGACAGTGAGTGAAATGTCTTTTAGCACTTCGTTTTGGCCATAGGATTTTTTGAGGTGTTTAATTTCAAGGATTGCTTGTGTCATTATTTCAAATCCTCCGTTTGCATTTGGTTAGCACCTGTAGTATAGGTATCCATGTCCATGCGGCGTTCGATGAAGCGTAGGATACGCGTTACGGTGAAGGTGAGGACAAAGTAAATCACGGCGATGATTGTAAATGTCTGGAAGTATTGATAGGTTTGTGTTGCCACGGTATTTCCTGAGAAATAAAGTTCGACAACAGAGATAACGTTCAATACAGATGTATCTTTGATATTGATGACAAATTCATTACCAGTTGCTGGCAGGATGTTACGGACTACTTGAGGTAGGACAATCTTACGCATGGTTTGGTTATGAGTCATACCAAGAGCAGTAGCGGCTTCAAATTGTCCCTTGTCAACTGCTAGGATACCACCACGGACGATTTCAGTCATGTAGGCACCGGTGTTGATCGAAACGATGAAGATAGCAGCTAGTGTACGGTCAAGGTTGATACCGAAAGCTTGGGCAGTTCCATAGTAGATAACCATCGATTGAACAATCATTGGTGTACCACGGAAAATTTCAATGTAGACATTGAGGATCCAGCCGACTAGTTTTTGTAGACCATAAATGGCTTTATTCTCAGATAGAGGAGCAGTACGGAAGACACCAATGGCAAGGCCGATAATGAGACCTGTGATGGTTCCGATGATAGAGATTAAAAGAGTGATACCAGCACCACGCAAGAGTTGTTGCCAGTTTTCAGAAAGAATTTTAGCGACTTGGCTAAAGAAACTACTGCTAGTCTCTTCAGTTGTTGTAGCTTCGGCAGGTTGTTCCTTGATCATACGATCCATCAAGGCAACTTGGTCGTCTTTTGAAATGGTTTCGATGCTGGCATTGATTTGGCTAATACGATTGTCATCTTTACGAAGTCCAATGGCGATAGCTGTGTCTTCTTCCCCAGTCTTGAAACCTGGTTCTACTTGGACCATCTTAAACTTAGAGTTCGCAGCTTCGGCAGTCAGAGCTTCTGGGCGTTCAGAAACATAGGCATCGATGACACCAGCCTCAAGAGCTTGACGCATTTGAGCGAAGTCTCCCATGGCTGTTTCTTTTTTAGCACCTGGGATTTGTGCAATCAAGTCATAAAGGTAGACACCTTGTTGAGAAGTGATTTTCGCACCATTAAAGTCATCTAAAGATTTAGCATTTGCGTAGGCAGAATCTTTTTTGACTAGTAGAACTGGTTCGCTAGTATAGTAACTGCTTGAAAAGGCAATTTCTTGTTTGCGTTCGGCAGTTGGACTCATACCTGCGATAATCATGTCAATCTTACCAGAAGTAAGGGCAGGAACTAGACCTTCCCACTTTGTTTTAACAACCAAAGGCTCTTTACCTAAGTCCTTAGCGATTTTCTTGGCGATTTGAACATCGTATCCGTTGGCATACTGGTTGGTCCCATCAATTTTGACAGCTCCATTGCTATCATCATCCTGAGTCCAGTTAAAGGGAGCATATGCTGCTTCCATCCCGATGCGTAAATATTCATCGGCTTGGGCAACATTAACAAATCCCAGCATCAGCAAGAGACTTGTGAAAATAGATAAGTATATTTTTCTCATGATTTCTCCTATTTCTAATCTATTAAAAAATAACTGTCTCCTATTTTATCGAAAAAAACTCTATTTTTCAATATAGGTAAGCCCTTACTTGAGAAAAAATGATATAATGATAGCAAAGATAAAAAGGGGGCTTAGTTGATGAAAAAAACTTTTTTCTTACTGGTGTTAGGCTTGTTTTGCCTTTTGCCATTCTCTGTTTTTGCCATTGATTTCAAGATAAACTCTTATCAAGGGGATTTGTATATTCATGCAGACAATACAGCAGAATTTAGACAGAAGATAGTTTACCAGTTTGAGGAGGACTTTAAGGGTCAAATTGTGGGACTTGGACGTGCTGGCAAGATGCCTAGTGGATTTGACATTGATCCTCATCCAACGGTTCAGGCCGCGAAAAACGGTGCTGAACTAGTAGACGTTACTAGCGAAGTGACAGAAGAGGCGAATGGTTACACTGTGAAAGTTTATAATCCAGGTCAGGAAGGTGACATAGTGGAAGTTGACCTCATCTGGAATTTAAAAAGTTTGCTTTTTCTATATGATGACATCGCTGAATTAAATTGGCAACCTTTAACAGACAGTTCAGGGGCTATTGGAAAGTTTGAATTTCATGTAAGGGGAGAAAAGGGGGCTGAAAAACTCTTTTTCCACACAGGAAAACTTTTTAAAGAAGGAACGGTTGAAAAGAGTAACCTTGATTATACGATTCGTTTAGACAATCTTCCGGCTAAGCGTGGAGTTGAATTGCATGCCTACTGGCCTCGAACTGATTTTGCTAGCGCTAGAGATCAGGGCTTGAAAGGGAATCGTTTAGAAGAGTTTAATAAGATAGAAGACTCGATTGTTAGAGAAAAGGACCAGAGTAAACAACTCGTCACTTGGGTCTTTCCTTCGATACTTTCCATCTCTTTGTTATTGAGCGTCTGCTTCTATTTTATCTATAGAAGAAAGACCACTCCTTCAGTCAAATATGCTAAAAATCATCGTCTCTATGAACCACCAATGGAATTAGAGCCTATGGTTTTATCGGAGGCTGTTTACTCGACCTCCTTGGAGGAAGTGAGTCCCTTAGTCAAGGGTGCTGGCAAATTCACCTTTAATCAACTTATTCAAGCTACCTTGCTAGATGTGATAGACCGTGGGTATGTCTCTATCATTTCAGAAGGAGATGCAGTTGGCTTGAGGCTGGTAAGAGAAGATGGTTTGTCAAGCTTTGAGAAAGACTGTCTAAATCTGGCTTTTTCAGGCAAAAAAGAAGAAACTCTTTCCAATTTGTTTGCGGATTACAAGGTATCTGATAGTCTTTATCGTAGAGCTAAAGCTGCTGATGAAAAACGGATTCAAGCAAAGGGGCGTCAGCTCAAATCTTCTTTTGAAGAAGTATTGAAACAGATGCAAGAAGGAGTGAGAAATCGAGTTTCCTTCTGGGGGCTCCCAGATTACTATCGTTCTTTAACTGGTTTGGAAAAAGCCTTGCAAGTGGGGATGGGACTCTCTACTATCTTGCCCTTATTTATTGGATTTGGTTTGTTCTTGTACAGTTTAGACGTTCATGGCTATCTTTACCTCCCCTTGCCTATACTTGGTTTTCTAGGTTTGGTTTTGGCTGTTTTCTATTATTGGAAGCTTCGACTAGATAATCGTGATGGTGTTCTGAATGAAGCGGGAGCAGAGGTCTACTATCTCTGGACCAGTTTTGAAAATATGTTGCGTGAGATTGCACGATTGGATCAGGCTGAATTGGAAAGTATTGTGGTCTGGAATCGCCTCTTGGTCTATGCGACCTTATTTGGCTATGCGGACAAGGTCAGCCATTTGATGAAGGTTCATCAGATTAAAGTGGGAAATCCAGATATCAACCTCTATGTAGCTTATGGCTGGCACGGTATGTTTTATCATTCAAGCGCGCAAATGAGCCATTATGCCAGCATCGCAAACACAGCAAGTACCTATTCCGTATCTTCTGGGAGTGGCAGTTCTGGCGGTGGCTTCTCTGGAGGCGGCGGCGGTGGCAGTATCGGTGCCTTTTAAAGAGAGCTGTCACAGACTGAAAAAATATGCTATAATGGAAGATAGAAAAAAGGAGTAATCTATGTATCTTATTGAAATTTTAAAATCTATCTTCTTCGGGATTGTTGAAGGAATTACGGAATGGTTGCCCATTTCCAGTACAGGTCACTTGATTTTAGCAGAGGAATTTATCCAATATCAAAATCAAAATGAAGCTTTTATGTCCATGTTTAATGTCGTGATTCAGCTTGGTGCTATTTTAGCAGTTATGGTGATTTACTTTAATAAGCTCAATCCTTTTAAACCGACTAAGGACAAACAGGAAGTTCGTCAAACTTGGCAATTGTGGTCGAAAGTTCTTGTAGCTACTTTGCCTTTACTTGTCGTCTTTAAATTTGATGATTGGTTTGATACCCACTTCCATAACATGGTTTCTGTTGCTCTCATGTTGATTATCTATGGGGTTGCCTTTATCTATTTGGAAAAGCGCAATAAAGCGCGTGCTATCGAACCAAGTGTGACAGAGTTGGACAAGCTTCCTTATACGACAGCCTTCTATATCGGTCTCTTCCAAGTTCTTGCCCTTTTACCAGGAACTAGCCGCTCTGGGGCAACGATTGTCGGTGGTTTGTTAAATGGAACCAGTCGTTCAGTTGTGACAGAATTTACCTTCTATCTTGGGATTCCTGTTATGTTTGGAGCCAGTGCCTTAAAGATTTTCAAATTTGTGAAAGCAGGACAGCTCTTAAGTTTTGGGCAATTGTTCTTGCTCTTGGTTGCGATGGGAGTAGCCTTTGCAGTCAGCATGGTGGCTATTCGTTTCTTGACCAGCTATGTGAAAAAACACGACTTTACCCTTTTTGGTAAATACCGTATCGTGCTTGGTGGGGTCTTGCTATTTTATAGCTTTGTCCGTTTATTTGTATAAGAAAAACCTTGAAGGGTTCAGGCTCTTCAAGGTTTTAAAATCCAGTCACGGTAATCCCCAACAGGCGGACACCTCTTTCTTTCTTGCTTAATTCTTCATAGAGTTGCAGGGCTATTTGGCTTATCTGACTAGCATCTTGTGTTTTTTGAGCAAGACTTTTTCGTTTGGTAAGAGTTGAAAAGTCCTCGTAGCGGATTTTCAAAATGACAATTTTTCCAGCTTTTTCTTGTTGATGTAGATTGAGAGCGACTTTTTCTGATAGAAGAGTCAGCTCTTTTTTGATATCTTCCTCAGCAAGGAGAATCTTCCCGTAGGTTTTCTCCTTGCCGATTGATTTACGGATGCGATTGGATTTGACTGGAGAGTTGTGAATGCCACGAGCCTTTCGATACAGATCATAGCCTAGTCTACCAAAACGGTCTATTAGGGTTACCTCAGGAACTTCAAGTAAATCAGCACCAGTAAAAACGCCCATTTGATGAAGACGTTCTACTGTCTTTTTTCCTACTCCATGAAATTTGGAAATATCCATTTGTTTGAGAAAATCCTCAGCCTGTTCAGGTAGAATCACTGTCAAACCATGTGGTTTTTGATAATCACTCGCCATTTTAGCTAAGAATTTGTTGTAAGAAACGCCTGCGGAAGCAGTTAGATGGAGTTCTTGCCAGATATCTTTTTGAATGAGGCGAGCAATTTTGACCGCTGACTTGATACCGAGTTTATTTTCTGTCACATCCAAATAGGCTTCGTCAATGCTCATGGGTTCAATCAAATCTGTATAGCGCTTAAAAATAGCTCGAATCTGGAGTCCCACAGACTTGTATTTCTCATAATTCCCTGAGATAAAGACGGCCTGGGGACATCGTTCATAGGCTTCCTTGGAACTCATGGCAGAATGAACACCAAAAGCTCTTGCCTCATAGCTACAGGTCGAAACGACTCCCCGTCCACCTGTTTGCCGAGGGTCGCTTCCGATAATGACAGGTTTTCCTCTGAGTTTAGGATTGTCCCTGATTTCCACCGCAGCAAAAAAGGCATCCATGTCAATATGGATGATTTTTCTTGACAAATCATTTAACAATGGGAAAATCAACATGCCTAGCACCTTTTTACTGCTTATTTTCTTTTATTATACCTTTTTTTCTGAAAAAAAGAAAAAAGGACTTTATTTTTTCAAAAATATAATACAGTTTGGGGCGAAATATAGACTGTTTTAGAAAAGAAAGTGTAAAAATAGGGGTTTTCGACTTGTTGAAATCGGTTACTGTGTGGTATACTTGTCTCATGAATGTAACAGATGGTTGTTACTAGAAAGAAAAAAGAGGACATTAACATGGTTGTTAAGACAGTTGTTGAAGCACAAGATATTTTTGATAAAGCTTGGGAAGGCTTCAAAGGCGTAGATTGGAAAGAAAAAGCAAGTGTATCACGCTTCGTACAAGCTAACTACACACCTTACGATGGAGACGAAAGCTTCCTTGCAGGACCAACAGAACGTTCACTTCACATCAAAAAAATTGTAGAAGAAACTAAGGCACACTACGAAGAAACTCGTTTCCCAATGGACACTCGTCCAACATCTATCGCTGATATCCCTGCTGGATTTATCGATAAAGAAAATGAAGTTATCTTCGGTATCCAAAATGATGAACTATTCAAATTGAACTTCATGCCAAAAGGTGGTATCCGTATGGCTGAAACTACTTTGAAAGAAAATGGATACGAACCAGATCCAGCTGTTCACGAAATCTTTACTAAATACGTAACAACAGTTAACGACGGTATCTTCCGTGCTTACACTTCAAACATTCGTCGCGCACGTCACGCACACACTGTAACTGGTCTTCCAGATGCATACTCACGCGGACGTATCATCGGTGTTTACGCACGTCTTGCTCTTTACGGTGCAGACTACTTGATGCAAGAAAAAGTAAACGACTGGAATGCAATCGAAGAAATCGATGAAGAAACAATCCGTCTTCGTGAAGAAATCAACCTTCAATACCAAGCATTGCAACAAGTTGTTCGCTTGGGTGACCTATACGGAGTTGACGTTCGCAAACCAGCGATGAACGTTAAAGAAGCTATCCAATGGGTTAACATCGCCTTCATGTCTGTTTGCCGTGTGATCAACGGTGCTGCTACATCTCTAGGACGTGTACCAATCGTATTGGACATCTTTGCAGAACGTGACCTTGCTCGTGGTACATTTACTGAATCAGAAATCCAAGAATTCGTTGATGATTTCGTTATGAAACTTCGTACAGTTAAATTTGCTCGTACTAAAGCTTATGACCAATTGTACTCAGGTGATCCAACATTCATCACAACTTCTATGGCTGGTATGGGTAACGATGGTCGTCACCGTGTTACTAAGATGGACTACCGTTTCTTGAACACTCTTGACAATATCGGTAACTCTCCTGAACCAAACTTGACAGTTCTTTGGACTGATAAATTGCCATACAACTTCCGTCGCTACTGTATGCACATGAGCCACAAACACTCTTCAATCCAATATGAAGGTGTAACAACAATGGCTAAAGACGGATATGGTGAAATGAGCTGTATCTCATGCTGTGTGTCTCCACTTGACCCAGAAAATGAAGAACAACGCCACAACATCCAGTACTTCGGTGCGCGTGTAAACGTATTGAAAGCCCTTCTTACTGGTTTGAACGGTGGTTACGACGATGTACACAAAGACTACAAAGTATTTGACATCGAACCAATCCGTGACGAAGTTCTTGAATTCGAATCAGTTAAAGCTAACTTTGAAAAATCTCTTGACTGGTTGACTGACACTTACGTAGATGCTTTGAACATCATCCACTACATGACTGATAAGTACAACTACGAAGCTGTTCAAATGGCCTTCTTGCCAACTAAACAACGTGCGAACATGGGATTCGGTATCTGTGGATTTGCTAACACTGTTGATACATTGTCAGCTATCAAATACGCTACAGTTAAACCAATCCGTGACGAAAATGGCTACATCTACGATTACGAAACAATCGGTGAATACCCACGTTGGGGTGAAGATGACCCACGTTCAAACGAATTGGCAGAATGGTTGATCGAAGCTTACACAACTCGTCTACGTAGCCACAAACTTTACAAAAACGCAGAAGCTACAGTTTCACTTTTGACTATCACATCTAACGTTGCTTACTCTAAACAAACTGGTAACTCACCAGTTCACAAAGGTGTATACCTCAACGAAGATGGTTCTGTGAACTTGTCTAAACTTGAATTCTTCTCACCAGGTGCTAACCCATCTAACAAAGCTAAAGGTGGATGGTTGCAAAACTTGAACTCACTTTCTAGCCTTGACTTTAGTTATGCAGCTGACGGTATCTCATTGACAACTCAAGTTTCACCTCGTGCTCTTGGTAAGACTCGTGACGAACAAGTTGATAACTTAGTAACAATCCTTGATGGTTACTTCGAAAACGGTGGACAACACGTTAACTTGAACGTTATGGACTTGAACGATGTTTACGAAAAGATCATGTCTGGTGAAGACGTTATCGTACGTATCTCTGGATACTGTGTAAACACTAAATACCTCACTCCAGAACAAAAAACTGAATTGACACAACGTGTCTTCCACGAAGTTCTTTCAATGGATGATGCCTTGGATGCGTTGAGCTAATCAAGTTCTTGAATAATGAAATAAGGAACCCTCGGTCAGTCGACTGAGGGTTTTTGTATTCTTAAATATTTTAAGTCAGGATCTGAAGTGTCTCGCTTGGTTTAAAAAGATAGTTAGTTGGGGGTGAGAGTTCATCATAAATAAAAACACCACACTTTGTAAGGCACAAGGTGTGGTTGTATTTTATCTCTTAGACCAAGTTCTCTTCATAAAGAGAAGTAGGATTGGGTAAATCTCCAAACGACCTGCAATCATTGCAAAGGAGAGGAGGATTTTTGAAATAGGACTAAAGATTGAGAAACTAGAAGTGGTTCCTAGAATAGGCCCGATATTATTGAAACAGCTAAAGACAGCGCTGGTAACGACCAGGAAATCATTGCTATCTAGGCTAACAATAAAGATAAGTGCCAGTAAAATCATAGTATAGATGACAAAGTACTTGAGAATTTTATGCTGGGTATCCTTGTCAATCACCGTTTTATTAACATGGAGGGTCAAAACACGGTGGGGCGATAGGATTGACAAAATCTGATTTTTAGCAATTTTTGAAAGGATAAGGCCTCGAATAACCTTGAGTCCACCTGCGGTTGAACCAGCAGAGCCACCGATTCCCATGAGAAAGAGGAGGATAAACTGGGAGAAGAGAGGCCAGTTGGTAATATCTCCATATCCAAAACCAGTTGTTGTAATGATGTTGGAAACCTGGAAGAAGGCCATTTCAAAACTCTTGGAAAATTCTGGATAGAGATAGAGGGTATTAAGGCTGATTAAACCTGTAGAAATCATTACGATGACTAAGTAAGCCCGAAGTTCTTCATCTCCAAAGAAGGCTTTGACGCGACGGAGCATGAGGTAGTAGTAGAGGTTGAAATTTACCCCGAAAACCAGAACTCCGATACTAACCAGATAGGTAATTAGTGAGCTGCCATAGTGGGCAATCCCGTCGTTATAGACGGTAAAGCCTCCTGTACCCGCTGTTCCCATGGCAATGACAAAACTATCAAATAGAGGCATTCCGGCTAGGTAATAGATGATGACAAAGAGGGAGAAGAGAGCTAGATAAAGGAGATAGAGAATCTGGGCAGTATTTTTTAGCTTGGATACTACTTTACCGAAAACAGGGCCAGGAACCTCAGCCTTCATCACCTCTAGGTGGCTATTTTTGGCGTTATCCATGATAGCAAGTGCAAAAACAAGCACTCCCATCCCTCCAATCAAGTGGGTAAAACTTCGCCAGAAGAGGAGGGAACGACTGAGAACCGAAACGTCGTTCAGAATAGTTGCCCCAGTAGTTGTAAAGCCAGAACTAATCTCAAAAAAGGCATCGATAACGCTGGGAATTTGCCCAGCAAAGACAAAGGGGAGACCGCCAAAGAAAGACCAAAGAATCCAACAGAGGGCAACGATCAAGATTCCCTCCTTGGCATAAATCCGTTGATTTTTTGGCTTTTGTAAAATTCCTGAACCACCTAGTAATACGAGAAGCCCAATCGTTGTAAAGAGGGCTGTAAAGACTTGGCTCGATTCGTGGTAATAGACAGCTACAGCTACAGGAACAAAGAGGAGAACAGCTTCAATCAAAAGTAACTTTGAAAGGAGGTAACGAATCATACTTTTATTCATTTCTTACCTCGCGATCAAGTCATAAATCTTGGTAATGTTTGGCAACAAGGTCGTTACTAGGAGCTTGTCTCCAACTTCCAACATATCCTCCCCAGTAGGGAAAATAGTCTTGCCCTTTCGAATGATGGCCGCAATAAGAACCCCTTTTTTCAGTTTTAGTTGAGAAAGAGGTTTGGCAGTCATTTTATTAGCTTCCTTGATATGGAATTGCAGGGTTTCGATTTGGCCATTTGCTAGATGGTGCATGGCTTGAAGGTCTGAATACTGGGCATTCACTCGACCACGAATAAAGTGCATGATTGTATCTACAGCAATGCTTTTAGGTGTGATGATACTTGAAAAATCAGGCGCATTGATAATCTCGAGGAGACTGGTACGATTGACCTTGGTGATATTTTTCTGTACACCTACCCTGTCAAGGAACATAGAAGTAATCAGATTTTCTTCATCGACTCCTGTTAGGGTCGCAACGGCATCATAGTTTTGAGCACTTTCTTCCAGTAGGATGTCTTTTGCGGTCCCATCTCCTTGAACGATGTAGAGATTTGGGAATTTCTCGCTAAAGAAGCTGGCGATCTCAGGATTGATTTCAATAACCTTGGTATCGATTCGACTATCTTTGAGGATACCTAGAAGATAATAGGCAATTCTACCTGCTCCAACAATAAGAAGGCTCTTCACGGCACGTGATTTAAAATAATTATGGAAGAGCATCATATCAACACGGTTACCAGTGACAAAGATTCTATCTTTATCCTGTATGGTCATGTCACCACTTGGGATGATAATTTGATGATCCCTTTCTATCGCACAGACAATGACATTACCGAATTTTTTACGAAAATCAGAAATGGGCATTTGGCAAAGACCACTGGAGGATTTAACAGTGAATTCCATCAAGCTGACCCGTCCACCAAAGAAACGTTCGACAGATAGGGCGTTGGGGAAGTCGATGATATTGGCAATGGCGCGGGCAGCCAAGAGTTCAGGATTAACGATAAGAGAAAAACCGAGAATGTTCTTTTCTTTAAAATAAGAGTTAGAATATTCAGGGTTTCGCACCCGAACGATGGTCTCTTTAGCTCCCATTTTTTTGGCTAGAACGGCTGCAATCATGTTCACTTCATCGTATTCAGTCAGGGAGATAAAGATATCACAATCCTGGACACTTGCTTGTTCAAGAATGGTGAAATCAGCTCCGTTGCCAAGGATACCCATGATATCAAAGCGATTGACAATATGATTGAGGACAGCTTCATCTTGCTCAATCAGCAAAACATCATGCTTTTCTGCAACCAAGGAGCGACAGAGGGCAAAACCAACTTTTCCCCCTCCGACAAGGATAATTTTCATATTAAAACCTACTTTTTCATGATGTAACTATCATACCTTTTTTCAAGAAAAAATGCACCTACTAGCTAATAACAAGAGCTTTTAGTAGGAAATTTGCTATAAGGTAAAACTATACCCTAATCAATTAAAATAGCTATTAGCACCTTTCTCTGAAATATGGTATGATAAAGGATATACAAGGAGATAAAATGAATAATAATTTACTGGTATTACAATCAGACTTTGGTCTGGTTGATGGTGCGGTATCGGCTATGATTGGAGTGGCTTTAGAAGAATCTCCAACCTTAAAAATCCATCACTTGACGCACGATATCACGCCTTATAATATTTTTGAGGGGAGCTACCGTCTCTTTCAGACGGTGGATTACTGGCCTGAGGGAACGACTTTTGTATCGGTTGTCGATCCAGGTGTCGGCTCGAAACGTAAGAGTGTGGTTGCCAAAACTGCAAAAAATCAATACATTGTCACACCAGACAATGGAACTCTTTCCTTTATCAAGAAACACGTTGGTATTGTAGCTATTCGTGAGATTTCTGAAGTGGCCAATCGACGTCAAAATACAGAGCATTCTTATACTTTCCATGGTCGTGATGTTTATGCCTATACTGGTGCTAAACTGGCAAGTGGTCACATTACTTTTGAGGAAGTGGGACCTGAGCTCAGTGTGGATCAGATTGTGGAGCTTCCAGTTGTAGAGACTATCATAGAAGATCATCTGGTAAAGGGAGCTATTGATATTCTGGATGTGCGTTTTGGTTCGCTTTGGACCTCTATCACGCGAGAAGAATTTTACAAGCTGGAACCAGCATTCGGTGACCGTTTTGAAGTGACTATCTATCACGCTGATATGCTGGTCTATCAAAATCAGGTTGTTTATGGCAAATCATTTGCAGATGTGAGAATTGGGCAACCCATCCTTTACATCAACTCTCTCTATCGTTTAGGTCTGGCTATCAACCAAGGTTCCTTTGCCAAGGCCTATAATGTGGGTGTCGGTTCATCTTGGACCATTGAAATAAAGAAAATAGAATCATAAAATAGGAGAATATAGATGAAAAATCAATCAATTAAACAAGTTGTTGCTGTCGGAATTGGCGCTGCCCTCTTTGTCGTCATCGGGATGATCAACATTCCGACCCCTGTTCCAAATACAAGCATCCAGCTTCAGTATGCGGTACAAGCGCTACTTTCTATTATTTTTGGACCGATTATCGGTTTGCTTGTCGGGTTGATTGGTCATGCAATCAAGGACTCTATTGCTGGATATGGTCTGTGGTGGACTTGGATTATCGCTAGTGGGCTCTTTGGTCTAGTCGTCGGACTCTTTAGAAAATACATTCGAGTAACACAGGGTGTTTTTGAGTTGAAGGATATTGTCTTCTTTAACCTCATTCAGATTGTTGCAAATGCTCTTGTTTGGGGTGTCTTGGCACCACTTGGAGATGTTGTGATTTATCAAGAAGCAGCAGAAAAAGTATTTGCCCAAGGGATTGTTGCGGGAATTGCTAATGCTGTAACTGTAGCTATCGCAGGTACCCTTCTCTTGCTAGCTTATTCACGTACACAGACTCGTTCAGGAAGTTTGAAAAAGGATTAATATAAGAGAAAAGGCTGGGCAACCAGTCTTTTTCGATATTTATAGACTAGTAAGACAAGCAAGCTAGGCTAGGAATCTTTTTGACGCTAAGATTTTAAGAGAAGAGTCTGCAAGAAGGGGTAGATTTATGATAAAATAGAAGTCTAATACTCTGCGAAAATCTCTTCAAACCGCGTCAGCTCTATCTGCAACCTCAAAACAGTGTTTTGAGCAACCTACGGCTAGCTTCCTGGTTTGCTCTTTGATTTTCATTGAGTAGAAGAAGCGAATGAAGAGAGTAAGATGAAAGAAGCTATAATTGAGTGGAAGGATTTCTCTTTCCAGTATGAAACGCAACAAGAACCGACCTTGCAAGGGGTGGACTTGACCATTTACAAGGGAGAGAAAGTCTTGATTGTTGGACCATCTGGGTCAGGTAAGTCTACCTTGGGTCAGTGTTTGAATGGGATTATCCCTAACATATACAAGGGTCAGATGTCTGGAGAATTTTTGATCAAGGGTCAAGCAGCCTTTGATATGAGTATCTATGATAAATCTCATCTGGTTAGCACAGTTTTGCAGGATACAGATGGGCAGTTTATTGGCTTGTCTGTGGCAGAAGATTTGGCTTTTGCTCTGGAAAATGATGTGACAGCTCTAGATGAGATGAAAAATCGTGTTCATAAATGGGCTGAAAAGCTGGACCTTCTTGATTTACTAGCTCAGCGACCTCAGGATTTGTCTGGTGGACAAAAGCAGCGAGTTAGTCTAGCTGGTGTCTTGATTGATGAGAGTCCGATTCTTTTGTTTGATGAGCCACTCGCCAATCTGGATCCCAAGTCAGGTCAGGATATTATCGAATTGATTGACCAGATTCATAAGGAGGAGGGGACGACGACCCTTATTATCGAGCACCGTTTGGAGGATGTTCTGCATCGTCCTGTGGATCGGATTGTCTTGATCAACGATGGTTGTATCCTCTTTAATGGGAGCCCTGACCAGCTACTGGCGACTGATCTGTTGACCCAAAATGGAATCCGGGAACCCCTTTATCTAACCACTCTCCGTCAATTGGGTGTGGATTTAGTCAAGGAAGAACAGTTAGCCAATCTGGATAACATGTCTATCTCAAAAGGTCAGGTTCAGTTGCAGACTGAATTGGTAAAAGAGACACCAGATTTGCAGTCACTTTTTAGACTAGATGATGTGTCTTTTTCTTATGATGATAGACCGATTTTAAAATCCATTTATCTGGATATTAAAAAGGGTGAAAAAATTGCCATTGTCGGAAAAAATGGAGCAGGGAAATCAACTCTAGCCAAGGCCTTAAGTAGCTTTATTCAGACGGGAGGTTCTTACCTTTGGGAAGGACAGGATATCAAAGGAGATTCTGTTGCAGAGCGGGCGGAACGAGTGGGCTATGTGCTGCAAAATCCTAATCAAATGATTTCAACCAATATGATTTTTGATGAGGTGGCTCTAGGGCTTCGTTTGCGAGGTGTGGACGAGCAGGAAATTGAAACGAAAGTCTATGAAACTTTGAAAATCTGTGGTCTTTATGAATTCCGTAATTGGCCCATTTCTGCCTTGTCATTTGGTCAGAAAAAGCGTGTGACTATTGCATCGATTTTGGTTTTAGGAGCTGAAATTATACTCCTAGATGAACCGACAGCTGGTCAAGATCAGAAGAACTATACTGAGATTATGGAATTTCTCGAAGAACTGCATCAAAAAGGTCATACCATTGTCATGATTACCCATGATATGCAATTGATGCTGGATTATTCAGACCGGGCCCTAGTCATGGTGGATGGGGAATTGATTGCAGATACTGATCCAGCTAGTCTGTTGAGCAATCCTGAGTTGTTAGTAAAAGCCAACCTAAAAGAAACTTCAATCTTTAACTTGGCCAAGAAACTAGACGTGGATCCACTTGCTTTAACGGCATTTTACAAAGAAAGGAGAGAAGGATGCAAGCTAAATTAATCGGTTACCAGCATAGAGATACTGTGATTCATCGCTTGTCAGGAGCTGGGAAACTCCTCTTTTTCATTCTCGTATCATTGGCGGCCATGATTAGCTATGATACCAGACTGCTTGTTCTGATTGCCATCTTTTCGGTCTTTCTCCTCTATTTGTCAGAAATCCGTTTTAAAGATGTTTCCTTTGTAGCCGTTTTTGCGACGGTATTTGCCGTTTTAAACGTTTTGATGGTCTATCTCTTTTCTCCCGAGTATGGGGTTGGACTTTACGGAGAGAGAAGTGTGATTTGGCAGGGAATCGGTGCCTACACTCTGACCAGCCAAGAGCTCTTTTATCTGCTAAATCTAGCTATTAAGTACCTTTGCACCATTCCTCTGGCTATTATCTTTTTGATGACAACTCATCCTAGTCAGTTTGCTTCTAGTTTAAATCAAATTGGTGTGCCCTATAAGATTGCCTATTCTGTCAGCCTGACCTTGCGTTATATTCCAGATTTGCAGGAAGAATTCTTTACCATCAAGATGTCTCAGGAGGCGCGTGGGATGGAATTATCCAAGAAAGCATCTCTTATGCAACGAATTAAAGGCAATCTGCTCATTATTACGCCCTTGATTTTTAGCTCGCTAGAACGCATTGATACCATCGCGACCGCCATGGAGCTTCGACGCTTTGGGAAAGAGAAAAAACGTACTTGGTATAGTTATCAGGACTTGAAAAAAGGAGACTATCTTACCTTGCTCTTGGCAGCCTTGTTTTTAGTAACTAGTTTACTACTTATCTTGCAGAATCAGGGACGATTTTACAACCCTTGGAAATAGCTTGAAAAAATTGAAAAAATCAAGTCGTTTCTATTGACAATGATTCTGAAAGTGTTATACTAAGAAAGTAGTTTCGCTGATTTACTTCAAACCTGTTGTGAGGTAAGTTAACGATGCCTTAACCACGCTGTTTGCTGAGCTTGACTCCGGGCAGTGTGGCTATTTTTTTGCAATGGTGAAAGGAAGCAAGTCATGACAAATCACATTGTATTATTTGAGCCACAAATTCCACAAAATACAGGTAATATAGCGCGTACCTGCGCTGCAACCAATTCTCCCCTTCACATCATCAAGCCAATGGGCTTTCCTATTGACGACCGCAAGATGAAGCGAGCTGGATTGGATTATTGGGATAAGCTAGAGATTTATTTTTACGAGAGTTTGGAGGATTTCATGTCTCAGATGAAGGGTAAACTCTATCTGATTTCTAAATTTGCTGAGAAAGTCTATTCTGAGGTGGATTTATCGACTAACGAAGACCATTATTTTCTATTTGGACGTGAAGACAAGGGCTTGCCTGAGGACTTTATGCGAGAACATCCTGAGAAAGCTCTCCGTATTCCTATGAATGATGAACATGTCCGCAGTCTCAATGTGTCTAATACCGTCTGCATGATTGTCTATGAGGCTCTTCGCCAGCAGAACTTTGCAGGTCTTGAGCTTGTTCATACCTATGAAGTGGATAAATTGAAATAAAAAATGAAAATGAAAATGAACAAAATGCTTGCGCTTGCAAGCGTTTTTTGTTATGATAAAAGAGTCTTCAGGGCAGGGTGTGATTCCCGACCGGCGGTAAATTTGACTAGCTATTTTAGCTTTCTCGTCGTTGTCTTGTCTCGATATACTTTAAGTATTATCTTCGACTGCGACGCCTAGATAAATCTAAAATATCTTAGCCAAATAAGTCCGCGAGCGCAAGCTGATGTGGTGAGATTCCACAACCGACAGTATAGTCTGGATGGGAGAAGACGAAAGAATAGCTTTGTCTGTTCTGATAGATTTATAGCTAAACTGTAACCGCTTGCTTGAATTTTCTTAATAGAGTGAGAGGGAACTTTTGGGATATAAAAAGTGAGAATAGATAGAGGAATCCTTTCTAACTTCTTCTGATTTTATAGAAAATTGGAGGAACCTGTTATGACAAACACACGTCGACTTTCGACCATTGCGATTTTATCAGCCATCTCATTTGTGCTGATGTACTTTGACTTTCCGCTTTTGCCAGCGGCGTCCTTCCTCAAGATCGAATTTAGTATCTTGCCAGTCCTTGTGGGCTTGGTGGTCATGGATTTGCCTGCTGCTCTAGGAATTCTCTTGCTTCGCTCACTCTTGAAATTGCTTCTTAACAGCCAGGGAGTGAATACTTACATTGGTTTGCCAATGAATATCGTAGCTTTGGGAGTTTTTGTCATCGTATTTGCTTTGATTTGGAAAAAGGAACGGACAACCCTTCGTTTCCTACTAGGCTCTCTAGCTGGGACTATTGGTTTAACCGTGGCTATGTTGGTTCTCAACTATGTTTACGCTGTTCCTCTGTACGCTAAGTTTGCTAACTTTGATATTGGAAAAATTTTGGGACTTTCCAACTACCTAATGACCATGGTATTACCTTTTAACTTGATTGAGGGTGTAATCTTTTCCGTTTCATTCTGGTTGTTGTATGTTCTCTTGAAACCAACCTTAAAACATTATGAGAGATAAACAAACATTTTTAATGAAGGGCAGTTTTGCCCTTTTACTTTTCGTTATTCTTGGCTACATGGTCAAATTTTACCCTGAAACGCTGGTCGGTTTTGATCAACCGATACAGACTGCCGTTCGAGGAGACTTGCCAGATTACTTGACTATTCTTTTCCGAGCTATTACACGTCTGATTGATATTCCAGTGATTATCACTTGGGTTGCCATTACAGCTTTTGTCTTTTATCGTAAGCGGTGGAAGATAGAAAGTTTCTTCATGCTGGGAAATCTAGCTTTGGCAGGTCTTTTAATCGTGACATTTAAAAATATCTACCAGCGCCCACGACCAGCTATTTTACACTTGGTTGAGGAGAAGGGATTTTCCTTTCCAAGTGGCCATTCTCTGGCTGTAACCTTGATGGTCGGTTCTCTGATTGTCATTCTCAGTCAACGGATGAGAAATCCAGTCTGGAGAAAAATCGTACAAATCGTCCTTGGCCTTTACTTAGTCAGTGTGTTGGTATCAAGGGTCTATCTGGGAGTTCACTATCCATCAGACGTCTTTGCCAGTCTCTGTGTGGGTTTGGGAGTCCTGTTTATAGAGTTTCCCTTCTATGACAAGCTCCGCTTCCAATGGCGATTTAAAGGTAAGCAGAAGTGAATATCAAATTCTCTTGAGGAGAAAGAAATGAAAGTCAGTATAGCAGATCTTCATCCGACTCAACTATATTTATCAGAAAAGAAGTTGCAATATATTCAGATGCTTTATCAGTCTGTAGAACTAAACAATGTTGATCCAATTAGTATTCTTGCCTTTGGAAATTGCTTGTTGATTACAGATGGGCATCACAGGGCTTATCAGGCTTTATTGGCAGGTCGGGATACAATTTCTGCTGAGTTTGATAGAGACGGCGGTGATGAACTATATCATCTCTATGCGCAAGCTTGTGAGGAAAGAAAGATTTATTCTGTTCTGGATTTAAAAAATCATATCTTACCTCAAGATGAGTATGAAGCAAAATGGTATAACTGGTGTGAGGGTTTTAATCAAGCAGCAACTCTCTTATTGAAAAGGAAAGCAGATGAAACAGATTTTACAAATAGATAATTCACTACGTCTCGTTCCTTATTGTAAGGTCAATCATTGTGAGGAAGCTTTTGCTTGGTATCAGAATGTGGACTTGGTTTACCTCGTAGATGGGGTGAAGCTTCCTTATAGTCAAGAAACTTTGGAAGCCATGTATTCCTATTTGGATCAGCATGGTGAACTTTTTTGGATTGAAGTCAAGGAGAAGGGAGAATGGTTTCCAATTGGGGATGTTACACTATCTCAGGATAATTTCCCCATTGTGATTGGGAATCCCGCTTACCAACATCGAGGACTTGGAAAAAAGATTCTAAGTGCTTTGATTGAATTGGCTCGAGTAAAAGGATGGAGAGAATTGAGAGTCAAGGAAATCTACACCTACAATCATGCTTCTAGGAGGTGTTTCAAGTCGCTTGGATTTGTGGAAAATGGAGCAACAGAAAAAGGAACGAGTTTTATACTGAAATTAGTCTAATCTAACTTGTTTTTTAACTAAAAATCTGATAAACTATGTAGTAATTGAATAGAAATCTGCAAGACTAGTAACTCAAGGGAAGTATATCAGGGAGGAGAGCCGTGACTGCAAGCTCTCTATATGAAAGCTGGGTGAATTCACTTGCGCATGGATTTAGAAATGAAGGTCTGACTTGTCAGATGAAAACGGATGGTACCGCGTGTCAACGCTCCGAGTGGAGTTTTTGGCATGTGGTTTTCTTTTTATCTACGAGCGACTGATGGAGGAATTATGTCAACTATTGAAGAACAATTAAAAGCGCTTCGCGAAGAAACGCTGGCTAGCTTGAAGCAGATTACTGCTGAAAACGAAAAAGAGATGCAAGACTTGCGTGTCTCTGTCCTTGGGAAAAAGGGTTCGCTTACGGAGATTCTTAAAGGAATGAAAGATGTTTCTGCTGAGATGCGTCCAATCATTGGGAAACACGTCAATGAAGCGCGCGATGTCTTGACAGCTGCCTTTGAAGAAATAGCTAAGCTCTTGGAAGAAAAGAAAGTCGCGGCTCAGCTGGCTAGCGAGAGTATCGATGTGACGCTTCCAGGTCGTCCAGTTGCGACTGGTCACCGTCATGTCCTCACACAAACCAGTGAGGAAATCGAAGATATTTTCATTGGGATGGGTTACCAAGTCGTGGATGGTTTTGAAGTAGAGCAAGACTACTATAACTTTGAGCGTATGAATCTTCCCAAAGACCACCCAGCTCGCGACATGCAGGACACTTTCTACATCACAGAAGAAATCTTACTCCGTACTCACACGTCTCCAGTGCAGGCGCGTGCTATGGATGCCCATGATTTTTCAAAAGGTCCTTTGAAAATGATCTCACCAGGGCGTGTCTTCCGTCGTGATACGGACGATGCGACCCACAGTCACCAGTTCCACCAAATTGAAGGCTTAGTTGTTGGGAAAAATATCTCTATGGCTGACCTTCAAGGAACCCTTCAGTTGATTGTGCAAAAAATGTTTGGTGAAGAGCGTCAAATTCGTTTGCGTCCATCTTATTTCCCATTCACAGAGCCATCTGTTGAGGTGGATGTTTCTTGCTTCAAGTGTGGTGGAGAAGGCTGTAACGTATGTAAGAAAACAGGTTGGATCGAAATTATGGGTGCCGGTATGGTTCACCCACGTGTCCTTGAAATGAGTGGTATCGATGCAACGGTCTACTCTGGATTTGCCTTTGGTCTTGGACAAGAGCGTGTAGCCATGCTCCGTTATGGTATCAACGATATCCGTGGATTCTACCAAGGGGATGTCCGCTTCTCAGAACAGTTTAAATAATGATTAGAAAAGTAGAAATGGCAGATGTTGGGGTGTTGTCCAAAATTGCCAAACAAACCTTTCGTGAAACATTTGCTCATGATAATACAGAAGAACAGTTACAGGAATACTTTGAAGAGGCTTATAGTCTGAGAGTTTTGTCAACTGAGTTGGAAAATCCAGAATCCGAAACCTATTTCATTATGCATGAAGAGGAGATAGCTGGTTTTCTCAAAGTCAACTGGGGAAGTGCTCAGACTGAGAGAGAATTAGAGGATGCTTTTGAAATTCAACGCCTCTATGTGCTACAAAAATTCCAAGGATTTGGACTCGGTAAGCAACTGTTTGAATTCGCTCTTGAACTTGCTACAAAAAATAGTTTTTCTTGGGCTTGGCTAGGTGTTTGGGAGCATAATACAAAAGCTCAAGCATTTTATAATCGATATGGTTTTGAAAAATTTAGCCAACATCATTTTATGGTTGGTCAAAAAGTAGATACGGATTGGTTACTGAGAAAGAAATTAAGGTAAGAAGATGATTCTTCTATTGAAATGATAGGAAAGGAAAAGAACTAGAGTGACAACTGTCATTCTGGAGAAATAAATTATGCTTGTATCTTATAAATGGTTAAAAGAATTGGTGGACATTGATGTGCCATCACAAGAGTTGGCTGAGAAAATGTCAACTACAGGGATCGAGGTCGAAGGTGTCGAATCACCTGCTGCCGGTCTTTCGAAAATTGTCGTCGGTGAGGTCTTGTCTTGTGAAGATGTGCCAGAAACTCACCTCCATGTTTGTCAGGTTAACGTTGGCGAAGAAGAAGCCCGTCAAATTGTTTGTGGTGCACCCAATGTGCGTGCTGGTATCAAGGTCATGGTGGCACTTCCAGGGGCTCGAATCGCTGATAACTACAAAATCAAAAAAGGGAAAATCCGTGGCTTGGAGTCACTTGGAATGATTTGTTCGCTGGGCGAATTAGGAATTTCTGACTCAGTTGTGCCTAAGGAATTCGCAGATGGCATCCAAATCTTGCCAGAAAATGCCGTTCCAGGTGAGGAAGTCTTCTCATATCTAGACTTGGATGACGAAATCATCGAACTTTCTATCACACCAAACCGTGCAGATGCCCTTTCTATGCGTGGAGTGGCTCACGAAGTGGCAGCCATCTATGACAAGGCGGTCAACTTTAAAGAATTTACTTTAACTGAAACAAATGAAGCTGCGGCAGATGCTCTTTCTGTCAGCATTGAAACAGACAAAGCGCCTTACTATGCAGCCCGCATCTTGGACAATGTGACTATTGCACCAAGTCCACAATGGTTGCAAAACCTTCTCATGAATGAAGGAATCCGTCCAATCAATAACGTAGTGGACGTGACCAACTATATCCTGCTTTACTTTGGTCAACCGATGCATGCCTTTGATTTGGATACTTTTGAAGGAAATGACATCCGTGTGCGTGAAGCGCGTGCTGGTGAAAAATTGGTGACCTTGGACGGTGAAGAACGTGACTTGGACGTGAATGACTTAGTCATTACTGTCGCTGATAAACCAGTGGCTCTTGCAGGTGTTATGGGTGGTCAAGCAACAGAAATTTCTGAAAAATCTAGTCGTGTGGTCCTTGAAGCAGCTGTTTTCAATGGAAAATCTATCCGTAAGACTAGCGGTCGCCTCAATCTTCGTTCAGAATCGTCTTCTCGCTTTGAAAAAGGTATCAATGTGGCAACTGTTAACGAAGCCCTTGATGCGGCGGCTAGCATGATTGCGGAACTTGCAGGTGCGACGGTGCGCAAAGGCATCGTTTCAGCGGGTGAGCTTGATACCTCTGATGTGGAAGTTTCTTCAACTCTTGCAGACGTTAATCGCGTCCTTGGTACGGAGCTTTCATACGCTGATGTCGAAGATGTCTTCCGTCGTCTTGGCTTTGGCCTTTCTGGAAATGCAGATAGCTTTACAGTCAGCGTCCCACGTCGCCGTTGGGATATCACTATTGAAGCAGACCTCTTTGAAGAAATCGCTCGTATCTATGGTTATGACCGTTTGCCAACCAGCCTTCCAAAAGACGATGGTACAGCTGGTGAATTGACTGCGACACAAAAATTGCGTCGCCAAGTTCGTACCATTGCTGAAGGGGCAGGTTTGACAGAAATCATCACCTACGCTCTGACAACTCCTGAAAAAGCAGTTGAGTTCACAGCTCAACCAAGTAACCTTACTGAACTCATGTGGCCAATGACCGTGGACCGTTCTGTTCTCCGTCAAAATATGGTGTCTGGTATCCTTGACACTGTCGCTTATAACGTGGCTCGTAAGAATAAAAACTTGGCTCTTTATGAAATCGGAAAAGTCTTTGAGCAAACTGGTAATCCAAAAGAAGAACTTCCAAATGAGATTAACAGCTTTGCCTTTGCCTTAACAGGCTTGGTTGCTGAAAAAGATTTCCAAACAGCAGCAGTTCCAGTTGATTTCTTCTATGCTAAAGGAATCCTTGAAGCCCTATTTGCTCGTTTGGGACTCCAAGTAACTTATACAGCAACATCTGAAATCGCTAGCCTCCACCCAGGTCGTACAGCAGTCATTTCGCTGGGGAATCAAGTTCTTGGTTTCCTTGGCCAAGTACATCCAGTCACTGCTAAGGCTTACGATATTCCAGAAACGTATGTAGCTGAGCTCAACCTTTCAGCCATCGAAGCAGCGCTTCAACCTGCTGCTCCATTTGTGGAAATCACGAAATTCCCAGCAGTCAGTCGTGACGTTGCCCTTCTCCTCAAGGCAGAAGTGACTCATCAAGAAGTTGTAAATGCTATTCAATCTGCCGGTGTGAAACGTTTGACAGATATCAAACTCTTTGACGTCTTCTCAGGCGAAAAATTGGGACTTGGTATGAAGTCAATGGCCTATAGTTTGACTTTCCAAAATCCAGAAGATAGCTTGACGGACGAAGAAGTCGCACGCTACATGGAAAAAATCCAAGCATCGCTTGAAGAAAAAGTCAATGCAGAAGTGCGTTAACTTATCAATCCATCCTTCGGGGTGGATTTTTGCTTTTCAAATAACAATTCAGGATCAAAAATAGACAGTTGAGGAACAGAGAAGATGAATTGAAGTTTGCTACTGTATAATGTACTCATAGCTCAAAGTATTCCAAGATTTTTTACTAAAATGAGAACGATAAAAATGGACAAAAATCATTGTAAAGGCTATCAAAAAGGAGTATAATGGGTGCAAGACATTTCGGAGGTGAAAGATGCTAGAAGTAAGAAGTCTAGAGAAAAGTTTTGGGTCCAAGCAAGTTTTGTTTGGCATTAACTTTCAAGCACGACCAGGTCGTATTTTGGGACTGGTCGGGAAAAACGGTGCTGGGAAGACAACGATTTTCCACAGTGTTTTGAAATTCCTAGAATATCAAGGAGAAATTAGTCTGGATGGTCAGGATATTCGTCAGGAAACCTACGCTCGTATTGGCTATCTGCCTGAAGAACGCAGTCTCATGCCTAAATTGACAGTCCTTGAACAAGTTCGTTATTTGGCGACTCTAAAAGGCATGGATGCCAAGGAAATCAAGGAAAAACTCCCTCAATGGATGAAGAGGTTGGAAGTGAAAGGGAAGCTGACTGATAAAATCAAGAGTCTGTCAAAAGGAAATCAGCAGAAGATTCAGCTCATTATTACTCTGATTCATGAACCAGACTTGATTATCTTGGATGAGCCTTTCAGTGGATTGGACCCAGTCAATACAGAATTGCTCAAGCAAGTCATTTTTCAGGAAAAAGAGCGCGGAGCAACCATTATCTTCTCTGACCATGTCATGACCAATGTCGAAGAACTTTGTGATGATATTCTGATGATTCGAGATGGCCGTGTAGTCTTGCATGGGCCAGTCCAGGATGTCCGTAATCAATACGGGAAAACGCGTCTCTTTGTTTCAAGTGAACGAAGCAAGGAAGAATTGGAAAATCTTCCTCATGTCAAACAGGTGAGCTTGACCAAACAAGGCAGTTGGAAATTGATCTTGGAGGATGAGAGCGCTGGAAGGGAACTTTTCCCAATCTTGACTCAGGGGCAATATATCGCAACTTTTGACCAGCAAGCGCCAACAATCGATGAAATCTTTAAACTAGAATCAGGGGTGGAAGTATGAGAAATATGTGGGTTGTAATCAAGGAAACCTATCTTCGACATGTCAAATCGTGGAGCTTCTTCTTTATGGTGATTTCACCATTCTTGTTTATCGGTCTCTCTGGAGGAATTGGCTATCTCCAAGGCTCTTCAATGGCTCAGAGTGGCAAGATAGCAGTGATTAGCACGGTTCCAGCGGTGACAGAAGGTCTCAAATCTACCAATGGTCTCAATTTTGATTATCAGGATGAAGAAAGTGCTCAAGCTGCTATCAAGGATGAAAAATTAAAAGGTTATTTGACCATTGACCAAGAGGATAGTGTCTTGAAGGCCGTTTATCACGGTGAAACTTCCCTTGAGATTGCTATTAAGCTAGGAGTAACGAGTAAGTTAAATGATCTTCAAGGTCAACTCAATCGTTCGGCAGCTAATTTGTCACAAGAGCAGGAAAAACGCTTGGAGCAAACAGTTAACTTTACGGAGAAAATTGATGAATCCAAGGAAAATAAAAAAATGATTCAAACAATCGCGGCTACAGCGGTTGGTGGCTTTCTCTATATGATTTTAATTACTTATGCTAGTGTCACTGCCCAGGAAGTGGCTAGTGAGAAAGGTACTAAAATCATGGAGGTGGTCTTCTCCAGCATTCGAGCCAGTCATTATTTCTATGCTCGTATGCTTGCCTTGTTGCTTGTGATTTTGACCCATATTGGCATTTACGTCGTGGGTGGACTTGCTGCCATTCTTCTCTTTAAAGACCTACCAATCTTGGCACAATCTGGTATTTTAAACCATATAGGAGAGGCTTTCTCGCTCAACACCTTATTGTTTGTCTTGGTTAGCCTCTTTATGTACGTTGTTTTAGCAGCCTTCCTAGGTTCTATGGTTTCTCGTCCTGAGGACTCAGGAAAAGCCTTGTCGCCTTTGATGATTTTGATTATAGGTGGTTTTTTTGGAGTGACAGCTCTAGGTGCAGCTGGTGACAATCTCATCTTGAAGATTGGTTCTTATATTCCCTTTATTTCGACCTTCTTTATGCCATTTAGAACCATTAATGGCTATGCAGGGGGAGTAGAAGCATGGATTTCACTTGCTATTACAGTGATTTTTGCAGTGGTAGCAACAGGATTTATCGGACGCATGTATGCTAGTCTCGTTCTGCAAACAGATGATTTAGGTCCTTGGAAAACCTTTAGACGTGCCTTATCTTATAAATAGAAGAGCCTCGCGAAAGCGAGGTTTTTTAGAGATAAAAAGAGTGGAATTCAGAAAAATATTTTTCATATCTATTGACTTTTAGGGGTAAAATTTGGTATTATAGTAGGCGGTATTGTTTACCCCATTTGAAAGGCCCCGGAACCTTCCAAATACTTTTCGATGGGAAGGAACACCCATCACCGTAAACAAAAATCGAACTATATATAGGAGAAATCATGAACAAAACAACATTTATGGCTAAACCAGGCCAAGTTGAACGTAAATGGTACGTAGTTGACGCAACTGATGTACCACTTGGACGTCTTTCTGCAGTAGTTGCTAGCGTACTTCGCGGAAAAAACAAACCAACATTTACACCACACACTGATACAGGTGACTTTGTGATTGTTATCAATGCTGAAAAAGTTAAATTAACTGGTAAAAAAGCAACTGATAAAATCTACTACACTCACTCAAACCACCCAGGTGGATTGAAACAAATCTCTGCAGGTGAACTTCGTTCTAAAAATGCAGTACGTTTGATCGAGAAATCAGTTAAAGGTATGCTTCCACACAATACTCTTGGACGCGCTCAAGGTATGAAGTTGAAAGTATTTGTTGGAGCTGAGCACACTCACGCTGCACAACAACCAGAAGTTCTTGATATTTCAGGACTTATCTAAGGAAAGGAACAATAAAGTATGTCACAAGCACAATATGCAGGTACTGGACGTCGTAAAAACGCTGTTGCACGCGTTCGCCTTGTTCCAGGAACTGGTAAAATCACTGTTAACAAAAAAGATGTTGAAGAGTACATCCCACACGCTGACCTTCGTCTTGTCATCAACCAACCATTTGCAGTTACTTCAACTGCAGGTTCATACGACGTTTTCGTTAACGTTGTAGGTGGTGGATACGCTGGTCAATCAGGAGCTATCCGTCATGGTATCGCTCGTGCCCTTCTTCAAGTAGACCCAGATTTCCGCGATTCATTGAAACGCGCAGGACTTCTTACACGTGACTCACGTAAAGTTGAACGTAAGAAACCAGGTCTTAAGAAAGCTCGTAAAGCATCACAATTCTCAAAACGTTAATCAATACGATTATATCAACGTTTCAAAGCACTCAAAAGTTTACCTTATGGGTGCTTTTTTCGTGTTTTTTTGAAAAGTTTACCTTATTTTCACCTTATTGTTTTAGAGACTTTAAAGCAAATTCACCTACTGTCATAGGAACTACATTAGAAGTATTTACATAAATCTGTGTTGTTCCTGTGTCACTGTGTGTTAGAGCTTTATAGATTCCATAGTTTAATCCAGTTTTAGCCATTTTGTTTTCTCCTTTATTTTGTTATTTCTTGATCACTAGCTTCTCAGCAAAAACGTTGGGAGCAGATGCGACAGAATTTCCATTCAGTGAAGTATCTGATAAGAAAATAGGATTAACTGCTTCAACAAGAGTATCTTCCGGAAAGACAGTGGTAGAAGCAGGTGTAATAACGTGGAAGGCGCCATGAGTTTCACTATTTAGAATATGTCTTTGGTACTTTCCTTCTTTACCAAAGACATAACGAGGAGCGTTCCCTAATTTTTCATAGTAAGCTAAGTCGATAAATTCTGGTTTCATTTTTAAAGTTTCTGGGATCATAAGTTTTTTCCTTTCTGATTGTAAAATAAAAAGAGTTAAGCTGGTAGCTTCACTCTTGAGTAGTAGTGAGTAGAGAGTTTACGTTTAAACATTCTGGTATAGAATTCTACTTCGGCATGAGAAAATCCTGTAACAAGTGATTTCTTTGCTAAAGACTCTAAGTTATTCAAAGCTTGAGTGTATAGTTGTGCTATTAGTTTATCAGATGAACTGAAGATTCTATAAGTAAATGTGTAATTATCGTAAAGTCGTTTACATTGTAGTGCTAAAAAGTTTGTCATAGTTTCCTCCTTTATTATAAAAGCAAAAGAGCTACTAAGAAAAAGAATACTTAGTAGCTTGAGAGTGAGTCTATTAAGGTAGATAGACAGAAGTAAAGAAAAGTTATTTGGTTGAAGGATTCCTCCTTCACGGTGGCAATGTTTAGCAAGGTGCTTTGTATGAATTACCATCGCTTTCTCAGCCAACCTCAATAGGTAGTCATTATCATACCCCGTGGGTTCTCTTACGCCTTTTGGCGAAGCCAGTTTACTTTACTATTCGGAAAAGTGCGAAAGTCCGAAATGTGTGGAAGCTAACAAAAATGTTTTATATCTTCACTTCAACCATATAAGAACTTGATTTTCTTTTCCAAAACATTTACAATAAAGGTACGAAGTTTAGTGTAGTTTTGGCAATCAGTTCTCTGGTTGTCAGATGCACTTTTTATTTAATTGACAATGATTGTGATTTAGCATTGAAGATAAGGTTATTATTTTCAATTAATATACAACTATCAGTTGTTGAATACATTGTACAACCAATAGTTGTTATTGTCAATCATTTTTTGAAAAAATTAAAAATATTTTTTAAGGGGAACTATAATGGATCTTGCGGACACCTTAAGACCTTGAGAAAACAGGCTAAAATGACCCAAGCTCAAGTCGCAAAAGCTATCGAAATTTCGCAACAAGGCTACGCTTATTGGGAACAAGGTAAAAAACGTCCAAGTCACGATAATCTCGTGAAGATTGCCAAACTCTTTAATGTCTCAGTTGATACCTTGGTATCAAATAAAACTAATGATGATATTGACTTGTCAGAAGTAGAATTGCTCTTTAGAACCACATCAGACGGTATGAGCAATGAAGAAAAAGAAATTTTTAAGCAAGAGCTTCTTCATTTTATGAAGGAGCGGAAGAAACTTTTTGATGATAAAAAAAATTTCTCCACTGATTAAAAAGTTTTATGAATATATAAGTAGAACTATGAATAAGGAGTAGGGAAATTCAATTTTTAAAAGAACTTAGAAAACCAAAATGACTATCCAGAAGCGAACTTGCCAAAGTATTCGGTGTATAATAACGTACAGTAGTTCGTTGGGAAAATGGGGAGACAGATATGTATCTGAGTGCGGCTGTTAAATTAGCTGAGTTTTATGGAATTAGTATGGAAGTATTTAAGTAAGGAATGTATATAATGTTAGAAACTATTGCCAATTTAGTGACGATTCTAGGGTTAGGCTCACTTTTTGTTGGGGCCTTGGAATTTTTACAAGAAAAAAAAGAAATTAAGAAAACTAGATTATTAGAGAAAAAATTGGAGCGACTAATTTTACTTTCAAATATGCGTGATGTTGTTAAAAAATTTTCTCTAAAAAAGAAAAATGAACTAGAAGAGGAGCGTTATGGGCAATATATAGAAAATAGGATAGAAACCATGGCTAACGAAGATGAAATGAATCTTCATTACTTGGCTTATTTAATAAAATTGTATGATAGCACATTACATGGGTATGAAGATGAATCTGACTTCGATGAGTTGAATGCTGTGATTCCTGAACTACTTACCTCGTTGTTAGAGAAACAACAAGAATTGCTAATAGTTTCAACGAGTGAAAACACAATAAACTTTTTAAATTCTGTTTATTCTATGAAGAAATATTGGGATATTTATGCTTTCCAAGAAAATCTAGAGCAGTTCGGGCAAGTAACAGGAGATATTCTAAACCAGCTTTATAATGTTTACTATTATAATTATAAGGCTACAGAAAATGAGAGTACTAATATTATTGATAAAAAAGGTTGGTTTCAGGATTTCCTGAGAAAATCCCATGATTGGATTAAAAAGGTATCAACATACATGCTACAATTTATTAAAGGTTTATATAATCTACTTATTCTGTTTGTTTCTGTTTTAGCAATAGTTGTTTCAGTTAATACTTTCAATATTGACCAAACAAAAACTCAGTTAGAGTCTTTAGAAAAATACAGCGGTGAATATATTTCTAATTTGAATAGATTGGATATATATTATTTGGAGCGACTTGAATCTCCATCTAATAGAAATAGACAAGAAGAAAGCGTGACAAGAATAAATACTGACTTCTTGTACAGGATGGGTAAAAACTCTATTAATGATGATAATAAGTATGCTGAGGAACTAAAACAAGCACTAAAAAATGTGAAGAGATACCATGAATTACAGGTGCTAATACTTGATGGTAACCACTACTTGAACAATTTAAAAAGTACAAGTGATGGAAAGGGAGAGAAAGAAGATAACTTGATTTCTGAACAAACTGAACGGATTGAAAAACATAAAAAAGAAATGATGGAACTTCGAGGTTTGAAGCAAATGAGTGATTTGGTTAATAAAGAAATCCCAACTCCTGATTATGTTTTTAATGATGTTTTGGTCAAATATCATAATGAGGAGGATAAGAATAACAAATTTAATTTATTTGCTTTTCTTAAATAGATTTTTAGTGGACAATCGTCCACTTTTTCTATATAATTATTGTTAGTTTATAAAACAACAAAACCTTCGAGGAGGTATTATGGATATACGATACAGCCAAATTAAGGAAGTTGCAAATCGTTATATTGACAAGTATATCAAGGAAAACGACTCATCTCTTTTAGGTTATGACTTTGAAGGTTTCTTTAACCATGTGGTTGAGAGTCACAATATCAAGGTAATGGAGCATCATTTTTCCAGCCGCAAGATTGAGGGACTGACCTTGATTGATGAGAGCGGTGTTTCTTTTTCCTATGAAAAGGAAAACCCGCAAGTGAAACAGAACTTTACCAAGTGCCATGAGTTGGGACATTTTCTGCTAAAGCATACTGGCTATTTTTTCACAGAGCTAAAGGATGAATCTGACTCCATCTTTGAGAGTGAAGTAAATCTCTTTTCAGCATTTGTGCTTATGCCAAGTATTGTTTTGTTGTCAAAGATATTTTATAGGCATGATAGTTTTTTACAAGTGATAAATGATTTAAAGGTTTCAACTGAAGCCTTGATCTATCGCTTGAGAGACCTATTCAGTCATGAAACGACTTATTCATTAGATGAGGTTAACCGTGTTATTCAAGACTATAAAAACGGTCAGTTGGATAAGATTGTAGATATGTTTGGCTTGTTGAAGTTCTCTATTATCGCAAAGTACTAGCAAGTTATCATAGATATGCTGGCTAAGGTCGATCACTTGCTGGCAAGAGATGGCTACTTGTCAGATAGACAAATCTATGAATTGAAGGATAAAGAGTTTAGACAGACTTTGGAAGCTGAAAAATCAGATATTTCTTGTGGTCAACTTTTTGATTATGGAAAGGTCATTTATTTTGCTTGGAAAAAGGAAAAACTAACAGAGAGACAAGCTGTTAGTAACGCTAAAACACAACTACTGTTAGAAAGGACATGAGATGTTCAACGGTACAAAATTAAAGCAAAAACGTGAAGAGTTGGGAATGAAACAAAGTGAGGTTGCACGGCTTCTTGATATTAACCGATCTTCTTATTTCTCTTGGGAAAATGGCAGAGCAGTCCCAAACAAGACAAACTTGAAAAAGATTGCTGAGATTTTAGGAGTGACAGAAGAGTTCTTCTATGAGGAAGAAATCACTATGCTTTATAAGCAACTGAATCCTTCTAATCAAATCAAGGCTATGAACTATGTTAAAGACTTAGTAGATAAGCAGTCTAACATTGTTGCTATGCCTACCTTCCCTTATCGAGTCTATGAAAGCCTGTCGGCTGGTATTGGTTCATCAGTTTATAATGATCAGGACTATGATACTGTTTATTTTGATGAAGAACTTGCTCATGATTTTGCTTCCTGGATTTCAGGTGATTCTATGGAGCCTACCTATCATAACGGATCCGTTGCTCTCATCCGTGAGACAGGATTTGACTATGATGGAGCAGTTTATGCGGTAGTTTGGGATTCACAGACCTTTATCAAGAAAGTTTACCGTGAGGAAGAAGGGCTACGCCTAGTTTCCATTAACAAGGATTATAAGGATGTCCATATTCCTTATGATGAAAATCCTCGTATCGTGGGTAAAATCGTAGGTGACTTTATGCCATTAAAGGTGTAAGTTGGGAGAATACCATGGGAATGACATATAAAGATAAACTAGAAGAAGTTAAGATGAGGAATATTTGAAGTCAAATCTGACAAGAGAAGAGAGCGATACACAGGACAAGTAACAGAAATCACAATAAAAACGCTGATAAGTATCAGCTGCTTTAAGTATATGATACTTAGAGAGTTAGTTTAATGGAGGAATTGAACGATGAGTAGGAGAGAAATTTATAAAGATAAATTGCAGTTTGACTATTTCTCGGATTCTTATATTAAGTTTGAAGAAGACTTTTACAAGTATTCAGCTATGGATGTACCTCTGACATTCCTCAATGATGATATACTCAGAGAAATGGCCATGAGTCAAAAGAACTATTTCAAACTCAATAAAGAAAACAGCAAAGACGGACGGGATCGATATTATTACTTTAAGATTGAAATGAGTGACGAAAGTAAGATGGTTAGGAAGTATCAGTATTTGCAGGTATTTATTCAGATGCTATAAAGGAGAATTTTTACGTTGTTAAAGAAATTCAATTTCTGGTATAATAGGAGAAAACATGGATTTCTCTTAAGTACTCGAAAAAATTAAAATTGAAATCTAAAATACAACTTATGAATTGGAGAAAATCATGAATTATGTTGAACTTTTTTCGGGAGCGGGAGGATTGGGCTTAGGATTTGAAGAAGCGGGTTTTAAGAATATATTTGCGGTAGAATATGACCCACAAATATCTAAAACTTATCAAAGAAATTTCCCTCAAAATAAATTGATTGTAGCTGATATTAAAACTCTCAACGATAAGGAGATTTTGAAACTTTCTGGAGGGAAAAAGATTGATGTTGTTATTGGTGGTCCGCCATGTCAAGGATTTAGTCTTGCAGGTAACATCGGTCGAACTTTTGTTGAGGATGAGAGAAACTATTTATTTAAAGAATTTGTCAGAGTTGTATCCTTGCTGAAACCTTCGATTTTTGTAATGGAGAATGTTGCACGTATGGCAAGTCATAATAAAGGAAAAACAATTGGAGAAGTAAAGAAATCATTTGAGGATATTGGATATGAGGTCCAGTATAAAGTCCTTCAGGCTGCTGACTATGGTGTTCCTCAAAAAAGACAAAGAATTTTTGTTGTAGGAACACTAGGGCGAGACTTCTTTTATCCAGAAAAAACTTTGTCTGATTATATGACCGTGAAAGAAGCTATTGATGATTTGCCTCCGTTACAAAGCGGAGAAGAGAGTGAGGTTCCCAATCATTTTGCTATGAAACATAGTCAGCAAATGCTTGAAAAAATGTCTTATGTTAAAGATGGCGGAGATCGAAATAGTATTCCAATTGAAATTCGACCAAAATCTGGAGACATCAGAAAATACATCCGTTATGATAGCAATCTACCAGCTGTTACAGTAACTGGAGATATGAGAAAGGTTTTTCATTACAATCAAAACCGAGCCTTAACACCTAGAGAATTAGCACGTTTACAAAGCTTTCCAGATGAATTTGTTTTTGAAGGTAGCAGTATAAATATTCAACAACAAATCGGTAATGCAGTTCCACCCAAATTAAGCTATGCAATTGCAACTGAGGTAAAAAGAAGTTTAGAGGAGAAAAAAAGTGACTACAAAATATCCAAAAGTTAATTACATTGGCAATAAAGAAAAATTAGTTACTTGGCTCGTTGATAACTTTCCGATTGAGGGTGGAATAGTATTAGATGCTTTTTCAGGCGGTTGTTCTGTTTCGTATGAATTAAAAAAAAGAGGATATGAAGTCATTACAAATGATGTTTTGTATTCATCTTTTGTCGTAGCAAAATCTATTATTGAGAATAAAGATGAGCAGTTAGGTGAAGAAGAGATAAAAAAAGCATTATCTATTCAGATTACTTCAGAAGTTCGTGAACAATACTCTTGGATTGAGAATAAATTATATTTCTCAGAAGAAGTTGATGAGTTAGTAAAGTTAGTGGAATATTCAAAGTCATTAGATCACCATAAGAAATATATTATGCAATCACTAATTCGCCGTGCAATGATTAGGAAACTGCCTTATTCACGAATGAATGTTCCGTGGAATAATATCGTTAAATTAAGAGATGAGGATTATTCTTATGAAAAATATGGGCGTCGTAGAGCATACCACAATGTTCCGTTTTCACAACATATTCTTGAAAATCTTTCATCATACAATGCTTCAGTTTTTGATAATGGATTAAATAATACCTCACATCAAGAAGATATTCTGAGACTTGCTGACACTATCAAATCAGTTGATTTAGTATATCTAGATCCACCTTACCCTGGTACCATGAATAAGTACAAATCTTTTTATGGTTCGTTTGATAGACTATTTGGTAAGGAAATTAGTTATATGGATTTAACTAAGAGAAAAACATTTTTGGAATCAATGTTGGAAGTGGTTAAGGCTTTTAAAAATAAAACCAGCTACATAGTTTTAAGTCTCAACTCTAACTCCACTCCAAGTATTTCTGAAATTTCAGAAGCTTTTAGTGAATTCGGGACTATTGAAGTAATTGAGAGAAAACACAATTATCAAGTAAGTGGAAAGAAAAATAAAAATAATAACTTGGAACAGTTGCTGATTTTGCAATTAGATAATTAGGAGATTGTATACGATGAAAAAACATTCTAAAAAAGCTGTAAAGAATCAAGAGTATGAAGGGTATTGGAAGTTGACAGTTGAGTATTCTAATATAAATGGATCTAAATTTAAAAATACTTTAAAACTAATTATCCGATATATTGACTCTCATCCTGAACTGAAAGACTTAGCTACAAATAGCGATGAATTTTCTGCTAAATATGAAGAGCTTCAAAATGCTGTATATTCAGTATTTCCAAAAGCCAGTAAGGCTTCTACTCGTAAATCAATAAATCAGATGGTAAAATTGGGATTTGTTAAGCCTTTTTTACAAGGATATCATCCATTAACGAAAAAATTTCTATCTGCACCTAATGATGAGAGGAGAGCCTTGGTCTTTTCTGAAATCTTTTATAAATCAGCAAATTTTCAATCTGCTGTAACTACTGATGACTCGGAAGTGAAACCAATTAACTTCTTCTTAATGACTTTGATGTATCATCCAGAACAGCGACTTAATAGGGAAGAGATTATTGCCCTAATGGCAACTAATATTAAAGATTATACTAGAGGATACTTGACGATTGAAGAATTAAACTCATGCGTCAAGTACTCTAAGGCAATTGATTTTGAAGATAGAAAGTATAATCAAATCAATTATCTGTTAAAATTTTTACAATATGTTCCTGGAATTTCAGTTAGTTCTGATAAAAACTGTGTGTTTTACACTGAGGATGCGACAATTCAACTAAGAGGGGAAATAAGTCTCAAGAGAGATCCTACTTTGTTTAGGATTATGCGTGAAAACATTAAACAAGAGAGTATTGAAAAATACGGTAAGGTTGTATGCTATCTAACTAAACAGGAGTTAAAAGGTCTAGTTGTTTCCCATATTGTTGGGTCAGCAGAAGCTCTCCGAAATATGGATATTGAAACAGCATATGACTATGAGAATGCTCTGTTATTGGAACCAAACTCTGATGCATATTTTGATAAACATGATTTGACTTTTGCAGAAGAAGGAACACCAGTGTATGGCAATGATGTTTCAGAGGACTTTATTAAAGGTAAGCAAGGTATGAAGTTAGACGACTTCATTTTGACAGAGAAAAGGCTTGGATATCTTGTTGAGCATAGAAATAAATTTAATTCGAAAAACAACATTCCTCAATAAGTATTTGAAGTATAATTAGAGAGGCTGGGACAAAAAGATTTTGATTTTAGGCATTCTTTATTATAAATTTTTAAAATCGATAGATTAGACAAAAAAGCGAACAAGACAGCATTCTGAGTATCAGATAACTCGTTTTGTTCGCTTTTTATATTTAAGGTTAGACTTTTGTCCCAGACTCTTGTCAAATTAAGTATTATCCATAATATTCAATTTTAGACGGCTCAATAACCACATTATAGAAATTCTCAACGCTCATAAAGACCTAACCTTTTGATTGGTCGGGTGTTGCTAAGACGAGTTCTTCCTAAGAAGGTAGAGTCATAATGTAATTTAGCAAGACATTCAGTTCTTTAGTCTTGCACAGTTGGAATATATCATTGTTGAAAGTTAATAGTTGTTTTGAGTGATTAGAATGAAAGACATTCTTTTGGATTCTGATTTCTAGGTTTTGGATAAAATCATATAGAATGTCATAGATTTTTTCATTTATTTACATTCAGATAATTTATTTTTACGTTAATTAATATACTTCGTCCCTATCCAGATTTGGATAGGTTTTTTCATCATTGAAAATTCGAATTAAGATTTCAATACTTGCTTTTAAATGGAATAATTCAGCTTTCATATCGCTATGAGAGTGGTTGTTTTCTATATGGTAACAATGGCGTTTGATATGCCATAATGCTTTTTGGATGTTATTTTCTTTTATATTTTTCATGGTTATATCATATCAAAAGAAATTATATGATTACTCTAATAATTCTCAAATGATTAAAAATAACTCTGAACGGTATATACAGATTATAAACAAGTATTTTAAAATATTTTACGGATACAAAAAAAGAACACTCGAATGTAGTGTTCTTATGAATTAAGCATGGCTTTCTCTAATTTTCGAGTATATTATTGATAGCCATACTTTTTTAAAGCTTTTTGATAGGCCTTGCTATCTTTTTTATAGTAGTCGTGTTTCATACCTGAGATATCTACAGTAAATACATCATCTTTAAAAGTATAACTTTTTGTAAGTTTAATGATATTTTCTCCCAATAATTGAATGGTTGATTTTTCTTTATCTATAGTAAATCCTTCAGCCTCTCCATGTTTAATGATTCCCGTATCCCCAGATATAACAAAAGCTACTTCATTTCTATTTTCGTTTATCCAGTAATATTCTCCATCTAAGGAGTTATTTGATTGCTTAGAGCAGGCCATTAGCAAAAATGCAGACATAGATACCAATATTAATGCGATTAATTTTTTCATCTTACTTCTTCCTTTCAACATTATACCAAATAAATATCACAAGTATAATATAGATGTTGTTAGCTGTTATTAAACATCTTTCGAGAAAATACTTATTTTTTGGAAAGTCAATAAAATCTTTGAACTTGAACATAAAAACAATGGAAATTCCATTGTTTTTTTGCTATAACGACACTATAATATGACTGGGAGCTGGCAAAGTCAGTTGCTTTAAAGCGTTAATTGATACGATTATATCAATATTTCAAAGCTATTTGCAAAGTGCTTTTCTAGGTTTACACTTAAAATAATTGTTAAGTTATATAGGAACCTTCTAGATAAAGACTGAGTACTTTTAGAGTATAATATAGTTATGTAGAGTTAAAAAGAATTGAGGAAAGTAATATTGGCTAAATCTCACATCTCAGAATTATTACCAACTAAGTATAGAAAACGTCATCAATTAATGCTATATTTGTACGATATACTAGTTGATATTTTGGTTAAAGCTGATAAATATCAATTATCCAGTCTATCTTTTAGATTTACTAATGAGATAAATGATGAAATTGACTTGTTTGATGAACTAGATAGACAAAAAGATTTAGATATTTCTGAATATGTATATATACCTCACATCTTTTTTTCAATTTTACGTGATTTAAATTACTATCTATTTGAATCTCTGAGTTGTATAGAGAGGGGAAAAGTTACTGTTGCATTTTCTCTTGCTAGGAAACCTTTTCAAGATAATTTATTTTATTTTATTTAAGTTGGATATTGGTTCAACCACATGATTTCTTAGAAAAAATACAATATGGAGAGCTTAGGGAATATGACGTAAGTGATTTGAAGGGTAAAAAAGAATTTGTTATTGACCTACTTTTAAAAGCAAAAGAATCGATTCAGTATGAAAATGGTTTTTTGGATTTTAGTAGAGAATTACTTGATCCTGAATTACTATATGACATTATATATAATCGAAAGGCAGAAAATAGTTTAACAAGTGTATTTGATCAATCTATTCATTTGGTGACAAAGAATAAAAATTATCCTACGGAAAAGCGAAATCTTAATTTTATATTTTCTGATGATAAGATTTGGGATGATTTTTGGCATTTGTTCTATGAGAAAACACCCTACATTCTAATTTATTTAGTAGAAGTAGCTATTGCTATATTTGAGAAATATTTTGATATTGATTTAGAAATAGTTACCCTTAACCGGTATATTAGAAATTTAAAGATAATTTTAGCTTTATCTGGAGAAGAAAATAAAGAATTAGAAAGTATTTTTGATTTCATATTTAATGGTGATAATCTTAGCATGACATGTGAAGAATGCGGGAGGATATATAAGTTCAATATCAATTTAGTGAGGGAAATAAAAGAAGATTATCTATATACTTGTCAGAATTGTGGTTTTGTAGAGAGACTAGGGCAATATTTTGTGAGTGATGAATTACTGAGTAATAAAAGAAATATTCTGATTGATAACTCGAATGATGAGAATTGGAAGCTGGTCTAATACAATTAAAAGGTAGTACCGACATAAAAATCATAGTTTAGAAAGTTGTGAAGATTTTTGAAAAGCAATCAGAATGGATAATATGAAATTTAAAGATTACACTTGGAATAAAGAGTTTGAAATAAAAGGGTATTTTTCAGAACGTTCCGACGATATAGTTAGTAAGGATAACTTGAGCGGTATTTTACATTATTCTCCTAGTGAAATTGTATTAGAATTATTTGGTGGATTTGAAGAGGAATCAGGCATTTCATTCGGTTTTGGTAAGTGTTTGGAAAAGATATATGGTTTCTCCAGTAATGGTAATATTTTAATTTTAAATACTTATGGTGAACCAATGGTACATTCCTCATCTCCTGGATTTCCGATAACTAGATATAGAGTAAAAAATTTTAAAATTTACAGTGTATTTTATAATGAGCTTGGAAATTTTGATTATAGTTCTGAGGCCTTTAAAGATTTAATTAATGAATTAGATTCTGAAAAAATCAAGGAATATAATTTTAGCTTTGAACATATTGAGGAATGGATTGAAAAATCATTGGTAACTGTTAAATATAGAGACAATCAAACTATTTTTGAAAGTGCAGTAAGTGAATATCAACCAACAAAAGTGTTAATAAGATCACTAGGAATGAACTTTGAAGATGTGGCAATACTCCATTCTTCATATACAACTACGTCATTTACCAGTGATTATTTTATTAAACTTATTTCAGCTGATTTAAATATAAGATATTTTGATGAATTTTATCAAGCTTCACATAAGTTTAAGGAATTTATTGAGATTTTATCAAATATACCATTGTCTTTTACTAATATTGAATTTTTTGTTCTTTATAAAATGATAGATGGTAAGCGTATGCCACTTATAAAAGGCAAATTCTTTGTTCAGCATTCTAGAAAATCCCAAAAATGGAAATCGTATTCTCAGCAAGATATTTCTTTGAGGGCATTAGAAGATAATTTTGAACATATTTTAAATCATTGGTTTGATAAATCTGAGGAACTTGAATTTATAGTGAGACAATTTTCAAAAAATCTTCATGGTGATTTATATTTGGAAGATCAGTTGGTTGATGCTATTAGGAATTTGGAAGTTTACTCTAGAAATTTTAAGAATTTTAAAAATCCGAAATGTTTATCTGATGTTGAAGAAAAAGCTAGACAATCTTTGTTTGACTTTATAAACACACATCTTTTAGAAGAGGTAAGAAGAAAATTTAGAAATAAATTGAAATTTAATCAAAAAGAGCCTAACCTTGCCGAACGTTTAAAAAATTTATTCGATTCAATTGATGAGCTTAATCTGTCTAAAATTTTTTCGAATAGTGAGAGAGAATTACTAATAATAAAATTAATTCAAACACGAAATTACTATACTCATGGTGATTCGAAAGATAACTATCCAGAAATGATAACAGATATCAGGGAGATGTATGAAACAAAATTGCTTCTTCAAGAAGTGCTGAGATATTATATTTATCAAGAATTGGATATGAAATATAAATATAAAAAATTCTAAACCTCAAGCCATTAGCTCAATGATTTAGGATGTTTTCATGGAAATTGGAACAATTGACACAGTTGTTGAGACTTTAGTCGCTTATAAATGTGACTGCAACCTGACAAGGTCAGTTGTCTCAAAACGTTAATTAACGTTTACAGACATTCAAGAATTTTCTCTTGGATGTCTTTTTTGTATAGAAATCAAGAGTTTCCATCATTGATTTTTAGTCTAGTATTAGTTTCTACGGAATAACCTTTTTCGGTCATAATAAAACACTCCTGTTCATAGTTTCACTAGATCTAAACAGGAGTGTTATTTTTGCGTCTCAATTTATGGGTTCAGTACTTATCTACTTTTCTAGTAACCAATCTATAATGTTTTTCTTCTCAATACCATTGTAATTGGCTGTTGGTTGAATCGTATCCATTGTTAATAGATATTTAGGGAATTGATCTTTAATGGCTTCTAGTGGTCTAAGTTCTCTTTCTAGTGTTTCTGGAGCAAGTGTTGTTTCATTAACCTGATAATAAGCGTAGTGGCCAAGATTAGTTACAACAACAAAATCAACTTCATACTTATCTAAATTACCAACATATACTCGTGAATATCTACGTCTCAATTCCAAATATACAATATTTTCCAAGATATGCCCAATGTCTTCTTTGTGGTCTGGTAATAAGAGATGTCGTAAACCTAAATCAACGGGATAATATTTTTCTAAGCGTTGCAATAATGCTCGACCTTTTACATCAAAACGTGGAACGGAATAAAAAAGTAAACTGTCTGTTAATGTTGTCAAATAATTTTCCAAAGTGTTATGGGAGATTGAAACGTTTTGGCTGACCAGGGTATTGCGAATCTTATTCGTTGATATTAAGCTACCTGTACTACTGAGAAGGGTTCGGACAATGCGCTCAATAATAGTAGGATTTGGATTGCCTAATCTAGTTACAATATCATTTAACAGTATTGAGTTATATATTCCTCTGAGATAGTCAATTTTTTCAGCGTAAGAAACTGTTTGCAATAAGTAAGGGAAAGCACTAAAGAGATAATTGTTAAAAATTTCTGTTGTATTCATATTACCTGAGAGAGCTTGACCTGATAGGTATTCTTCAAATGACAAAGGAAGAACCTCTATCTCAACATACCGACCAGTCAAATTAGTAGCTAATTGGCTACTCATAAAGTAGGCATTTGATCCAGTCAAATAGAGGTCAACATTTGGTAAGATAAATAGACTATCTGCTACCAGTTCAAATTTTTCAACATGTTGAATTTCATCTAAAAAGATATAGTATGTTTTCTCCCCAACTAACTGCTCTTTTATATAAGCAAATAATGTTTGAAAATGTCGCAGGTCATAGTAACTCAGATCTTCAAAATTGATGGATATAATCTGATCCTCATCTACCCCAGTTGCTAGTAACTCTTCTTTATAGAGTTGAAAGAGAACAGATTTACCAGCTCGTCTAACTCCACTCACAACCTTAATGATTTGACGGTCACGATGTCTTCTTAAAAAATCTAAATAATGTGGTCTTTTAATATAGTTCATAATAGTTACCTCAAAGATAGTATAATACAAATAGTAATTATTTTCAAATATTTAGAAATAATATTTAATTTATTCGATTATTTCTAAGTATTTAGAAATAGTGTTTTTCTGCAATTAAAAAATAGTCCATTTTGGTATGGCATGATAGTAAATCTTGTGAGGTTTTGTAGCAAGTATTCAAATAAAAAGCGTATACTATCAGGAGTGAAAAGCTTGATAGCATACGTTTTATCCTAGAAATATTTACTGGATGTTTTTCTCAAACTGACTTTTTAAGAAGTTGCCTTATCAACAATTTTAAAGAAATTTTTGAAGCTATCTTTGGAAAAACTGTAGAATTTCAAAAATTACTATAGACCTTGAATTTTACTTATCATTTCAATGATTTAGATTGCTTACATTTTATTTTGATATGTTTTACGGTAATCTCCAGGAGAAAGTCCAGTCCTTTGCTTAAAAATTTTAGTAAAGTAAGAATAATTATCATACCCTACTTGACAGGATACTTGTGATATCGAGATATTTGTTTGAGATAGGAGAGATTTAGCAGCATTAATGCGCTTATCCGTTATATATTTAACAAGAGTTTCTCCAGTTTCTTTTTTAAAAATTCTAGCTAAATGATCTGCACTGAGATAAACCATATCTGCTAATATAGAACGATTTATATCTTCATAGTAGTGATGATCTATATATTCGACGATACGTTGAATACTATTTTTCTGGTTTTCAATGTTTGTTGCAAATTTCTTAGCATGTGACCAGTAATAATCAAAGTAATCCTGAAAAGATTCAATTGAATGAAAGCGTCGTTGGAATAGGAAATCATGAGTGCTATTTTGGAACAGTTTATGTGCCGAAATTCCATTTTGATCTAGATATATTCCTATTTGTTGAGTCCAATCCAGTAAAATTTGTTGTAGCGTGAAAGTAGGGATTTGAGAATTATAGACGAGTGAATTAATTTTTTCTCTTAATTCGTATTCGCTTAAGCTATCTAAAAACGTAATTGAAAGAGTTTCTGTTTTGAAAGAAGTTGGGAAACTATGTGGAACACATGTAATAGTATTCCAATAAGAAACATACTGTTCATTATAAGTGTAGAGTTCTTTGGTATGAAATAAAATATCTGATATTTTATGGCAACTCTTATATATAATATTTGAGTATTTACTAAAATTATTAGAAATTTGAGAATGAATTTCATATGCCAATTTGTCACTACGTTTGGATGAGTCTACTCTAAAGAGACAAACATATTGATCAACCTGGCTTTCCATCTTGAACAAACTTATCAGCTTATGAGAAGGTTGTGAAATCCTTTGAAGTTCTCTTTTTAGTTGAGAAGTCCATGATGGAGTTTCTGCAGAATAATCTTCTTCATTAAGATTGATTGTTAAAACTGCAAGGAAAAAATATTGGTGTTTTTTAAGAATAAAATCTTGTTTGATTGCTATGTTTTCTAGTTCATCAATGCGAGAAATTTGAGGCTTTCTAAGGTAATCATACCAGAAATTATCTTCTATTTGCAAAAGTGCATCATTTTTTCCGTTTAAGTTATGATTCTCAATTTTACTAATGGCTTTTTGAATAATAAATTCTAATTTTTCAAAGTTTATGGGTTTTAGATAGTATTCGAAGCTTTGTAATTCAATTGCTTTTTGAGCATAGTTGAAGTCGGCGTAATTGGTTAAAAAAATTGTTTTTATATCATATTTTTCATTTCTAATCCACGATAAGAGTTCGAGGCCACTACCTTGAGGCATTTCTATATCGCTTATCATGAGATCAATAGGATGCTCTCTAATAATATTTTGAGCTTGAGTGAGGCTATAGGCAACATAAACAGTGTCAATGTGTAGTTTAGCCCAATTTATTTTCTCTCGTAAAGCCTCAATGATAAAGCGATCGTCATCAACTAATAAGATGTTCATTATAACCTCCATCTATAATCTTGTATGGAATAAGTAAAAGAATTTTAGCCCCACCTTCTTCATTATTTTCAAATGCAATACTATAGTCATTAGGATAGAGAAGATTCAAACGTTCGATGGTGTTCGTGATCCCAATATGATGTCCATCTTCTGTTATTAGAGACTGTTTCTGATTTAATTTTGATAAAATTTCTTCAGAGAAACCTGGACCATTATCTTCGATACAAATCTGAATATAATCTGAGTCCTCAGTTTTTACTTTTTTTATTGATAGTAAAATTGTAAATAAATCTTGAAATGAAAAACCGTGTTTTATTGTGTTTTCAATAAACGTTTGTAACAGTAATGATGGAACAAGAGTATTTTGTAAATCAGAATTGTAGTCTAGTGAAAAGTAGATACTATTTCCATATCGAATTCGTTGTATTTCTAAATAATCTTTAATATGCTGAACTTCATCTTTAAGTTCTGAAAAATCTTGATTAGCCATAAATAAATGACGGAGATAATTTGAAGTTAGGATAGTTAATTCTTCAATTTCCTTGTAGTTTTTTGTTTGAAGCATACTATGAATCATTGATAACATATTTAAGTAGAAATGCGGTCGGATTTGATTTTTAAGATAATTAAGTTCAATCTTCTTAAGTTCTAGTTGTGAATGATATTCTCGTATTTTTAATTCTTGCATGTCAAAAATTACTTTATTAAGTTTATCATTTGCCTTATCAATTTCTAGTATACCTTCAGATATAAAAAATTCAGAAGGGGGGATGGAGTCCCCAAGTTGAGAGAGCCGTTCAGTGAGTCTTGTTATAGGCTTAATCATCCACTGACGAATATATAGGATAATGATGATTGATAAAATGGTGATAATGATAGGAACAGCTGATAAAAATACTTCTAAGAGTGTGATATTTCTAAAGACTTCGGCATAATCGACTAAAACATAAATATCGAAAGGTAAATGTGTTTTTTCATTTTGTGCATGAATTAGGTAATTAGAGGACGGTATATTGTTAGGCTCTTTTAGGGAGAGTTTACCATTATTACCAATATTAAGTTTATTGAGAGGTTTTAGGATATCTTCTGAGGATATGACTGCATAAATTATTTTTCCTTCGTAATGAACGGATTTAACTAAGTATTCGCTATTTTTAGTAGTTATATTTTTCCACTTACGGTCACTTATATCGCTACTTAGTGATTTTAGATATGTTTTTAACAGTAAATAATCTTCATATGGAATATAAAGATCGGAAACATTGATAAAATGTTTAGTAGAATTTGTTTCTAATAAGAATGTCATATGGGTTTCATTTTGATATTCAAACTCTGTAAAACTAGTTTGAACCTTTTTTAGACTTTCTTGATAGTCTAAAAATTTTTGTACATGATTTAATTTTTTCAAATCTTCACTGTGTGTTATTGTTGAATACATAAATCTCTCTGCAGAATGTAATTTTTCATTAACAGAGTCAGCATAAATTTCAATTGAACTACGTAAGTGTACTATATTTTGGTTTTTAATAAAATTTCTGGTTATGTTACTCATAGCAATATTGATTAAAATATTTATCAATAGTAGTACAAGTAGGAGTTTAAAGAAAAAATGAATAGAATGTTTTTTTGATAACTCGCGATTTAATTTCATATACTAGCCTCGTATTTAAATTATATCACTTTGAAAATACGATATCATGTACAAAACAGATATGTTTTATCAAGATGTCGGAAAAGTAATAGTTCTCAGAAATGATAAACTGAAAAATTGATAAACCTAGTCCAAAAAGTTATATTAAGGGAATTCTATATGGTGTAAAATAATCGTAGAAAATCAGATAGGAGGAAAAAAATGAAAGTAGCATCTCAACTTCATAAAATAAAATTAAAGCATAGTATTCCGTTATACATATTACTTTTTCCTTCAATATTGCTATTAATTTTATTTTCCTATATTCCCATGTTGGGATTAATTATTGCATTTAAAGACTATTCACCAGCTAATGGTATCTTTGCTAGTCAGTGGGTAGGATTTAAGTACTTTACTCAATTTTTCTCATCATTCCAATTCGGGACAACTATGTTCAATACATTAAAAATTTCACTTTATAGTATTGTAGTAGGATTCCCCTTGCCTATTATACTAGCTATAATCAGTAATCAGTTAAGAGTTGGGAAATTTAGAAAAATATTTCAAGTGACAACTTACTTACCTCATTTTATCTCTACAATGGTTATGTGTGGGATGATTATCTTATTTTTATCTCCTACTAGTGGTTTGTTAGCAAATGTATTTAAGTCTGTTGGAATTACTATTCCAGATTTTTTATCAAAACCTACTAGTTTTGCAGGTGTTTATGTTTGGAGTGATGTATGGCAACATATTGGTTGGGATAGTATTATTTATCTGGCAGCGCTTTCTGCAATTGATCCTACATATTATGAGGCTGCAACTATGGATGGCGCTTCTAGGTTACAAAAAATTAGGCATATAGAATTACCATTACTTTTGCCAACTGCTATGATTTTGCTAATATTAAGAGCAGGTAGTTTATTAAGTGTAGGGTTTGAGAAAGTGTTACTATTACAGAATCCTCTTAATTTAGCAGGAAGTGAGATAATTTCGACCTATGTTTATAAAGTTGGTATGGTGAATTTTCAGTATAGTTATTCGACAGCTATAGGGTTATTTAACACCGTAGTCAATCTAATAATTTTGTTATCTGTTAACTGGTTCTCAAAAAGATATACTAGAACGGGTCTTTTTTAAAGGAAGGAGTGCTTAAAGTGAGATGGTTTCATAAATCAAGAAAAACAAACTCTGAATTATTATTTGATATAGTTACCTATGGTTTAGCAATTTTCCTTATCCTGTTAATTGTTTATCCGTTATGGTTTGTAGTGATTGCATCTTTTAGTAATCCTTCAGATGTTGCAAATGGAAAGGTATGGTTTATTCCTAGAGAATGGAAATTAGATGGATATTTACGTCTTATTCAACAACCTTTATTCTTACGTAGCTATCTAAATACCATTTTATATACTGTTGTTGGGACCTTAGTTGCTTTAGTAGTCAATATTCCAGCTGGTTATGCTTTATCTAGAAAAGAATTAGTTGGTAGAAAATGGATGAGTATTCTATACATAATCCCTATGTTCGTATCAGGTGGCTTGATTCCTACCTACTTAACAGTAAAGAATGTTGGCCTAATTGATACATTTTGGGTAATGGTAATCCCTTTTGCGGTTTCATCATACAATATTATTGTTGCTAGAACTTTCTTTAATAATAGTATTCCAGACGGGATGTGGGAGGCTGCGCAAATTGATGGATGTGGTACAATTCGTTATTTTATTAAGATAGTCGTTCCTTTATCAAAAGCTATTATAGCAGTTATTGGACTTTGGACTGCAGTTGGTATTTGGAATTCGTGGTTTAATGCTTTAATTTATTTAACGAATGAAAATTTACAACCATTGCAATTAATTTTACGACGTTTACTAATTAGTAATCAAATGTTACAATCGCAAGCAACAGGAGAAGTTGCATCAGATCTTCGTATCAAAGCCGATATGATGAAATATGCAGCAATTGTTATTTCAACCGCTCCGATAATGTTGCTATATCCCTTTGTTCAAAAATATTTTAATCAAGGCGTAATGATTGGCGCGTTGAAAGAATAGGAGAAAAACATGAAAAATAAATCATTTACATATTTGTTCTTAGGAACAGTTACACTTGCTAGCTTAACAGCCTGTGCAAATTCTAATAATGCGAATAAGGATGATAAGTCTGGAGAAGATTCTTATAAAATCACAACTGTTCGTTGGTCTGACTGGGGGGAAGATTATCATAAAGGTTTTCTAACTGATTCTGCCAAAGAATCAGGTATCGATGTTAAATGGGATACACTTGTAGCTGCAGATTGGGCAGATAAGAAATCTGTGTTGGTTGCTAGTGGAGATTTACCAGATGCATTTTTAGGTTCAAATGCTTTTACAGATTCAGAAATTGCTCAGAACCAATCTTTATTTATTCCATTGGAAGATTTAATCAAAGAAAACATGCCAAATTTAACTAAGGCTATGGAGAAAGAACCCAAGATTAAAGCTATGATTACTTCACCAGATGGTCATATCTACAGTCTACCTAAAAAATTACCGATGCGTCCTACTGTAGCTAATCAGCTATTTATTAATAAAAAGTGGCTGGATAATTTAGGATTAAAGGTTCCAGAAACTTATGATGATTTAGTAAAAGTACTACAAGAATTTAAGGATAAAGATGCGAACGGAAATGGAGACGCTTCTGATGAAATTCCATTCGGAGCAGGAAACTTTGATCCAACATTCTCATATATTCTTCCGTTCAATAATCGTTTAGGGGCAGATAATACATATGAAATGTCTGTAAAAGATGGAAAACCAGTCTACCTTCGTACAGAAGAAAGTTATAAACAAGGGATTGCAGCAATGCACGAATCTTATAAAAAAGGTTTGATTGATCCGGAAATCTTTACAGAAGATACCTCTATGAGTGTAGCAAAACGTATGGATAAGGGAGTATCTAGAGTAGGTGTTTCTAGTGGTTGGACAGCAGATGCAACGTTTGGCTTACATTCAAGTGAATATATTGCTCTACCTGCTTTAAAAGGTATGGATGGTAAACAATATGTCTTTTCTGATCCAGATCATTACAACTATGGTCGAAATGAAATTTTGATTACAAATAAGAGCAAAAACCCTGCTAAATTATTGAAATGGTTGGATAAATTATATACAGATGAAGCAAGTATTCAGAATTTCTATGGATCATTTGGAATAGCTACTGAAAAGAATGGTGATAAGTTTAAAGTGTTACCTCCTAAAGATGGTAAATCAGCTGATGAATGGGCATGGATTAATTCACTTCGAGATTTTGGTCCTAAATACGTAAGCGATGATATCAATAGTCGCGTAGAAATCGATCAAACACAAGGTGATGGATTGAAATTGAAGATGGACCAAGATTTGAAACAATTTGCGTTGCCAGCTTACCCTAATGTGATTTATTCACAAGAAGAACTTAACAAATTATCATCAATCTATGTGAGTATTGAATCTTATGTCAAACAACAAGCATCTAAATGGGTAGTTGAAGGCGGCATAGAAAAAGAATGGGACTCATACAAAGAAACTCTTAAGAATATGGGATTGGACGAATTTATGAAGATTCAACAGGAAGCATATAATCGTTACCAAAAAGAAGTAAAAGAGTAATATTTTATATGAACTCTTGGTTGTATGAACAAGGGACTAGCTAATTATAGGAAGCGAGACTGATAACATCAGATTATCTCGCTTCCTTTATTCTAATTTTTAAAGAAATTTGGAAATATTTTTTTAATAATTTAGGTAATATTTTTGTACAACTGACATTATAAAATATAGAGTTAAGACAATCGATTTTATGGAGATATCTATTATGCAAAAATTATTTTCATTAGATGGAAAAGTGGTTAGAATTTTAACTTTTTTGACAGATTTAATTATTTTAAATACTCTATTTATTGTGAGTTGTATTCCAATAGTTACAATTGGAGCATCACTAACTTCTCTTACGACAATGTGGTATCGTATTTTAAAAGGTAAAGATACCGATATTGCTTATCATTATTTTCGGATCTTTAGACAAAATTTTAAACAATCAACTTTTATTTGGTTGTTTATCCTCCTAATAGAATTACTTTTATATGTGAACTATTGTCTTTGGGGCTATTCGAGTTTATTTTCAGAGTATAGTTTATTGTTAGTGTTGCCCTTTTTATTTGTTATAATACTTTTGATGAGTGTTATTTTTCCCTATATTGGTTTATTTAAAGATAATCTAAAAAATAGTATTGTAAATAGCGTATTAATTTGTATTTTAAATCCAATACAAGCTATCATGTTGGTTTTATTTAATATTTCTGTACTGTATATGAGTTTTAGTAGTCCAGAACGAGTTTTAACAGCTATTTACGTATTTACATTTGGGGGATTTGCTTTTTGCGGATTGATGAATGTAACGATAACAAATAAAATGTTTGATAAGGTAAAGAAATTTACTAAAAGGAGGACAACAAATTGAAAATTTTTAAGGGAGAGTTTTATCGAATCTCTGTATTAACAGACAAGTTAGTAAGGTTAGAGTACTCTCAAACTGGAAGTTTTGAGGATAGAACGACACAACTTATCTATAATAGAGATTTTGGCCAAGTTTCGTTAGATTATATCGAGACATCAAACGTACTAGATATTATGACGGACTATTTTCATTTGCACTTTAATAAAGGAGAATTTAACGCCGAAAATTTATTTATAGAATTAAAAGGAAATTTTGCCGTATATGGTAGTCGCTGGTATTTTGGTGAATCTATTGAAACGTTAAAAGGAACAGCTCGGACTCTGGATGAGGCAGATGGAGCAATCTCGTTAGAAGATGGAATTATTAGCCGAAATGGTATAGCCTTATTGGATGATTCTCAAGGATTTATTTGGGATGAACAGTCTGGTTATATTGAGAGAGAAAATCAAATTGACCTCTATTTCTTTGCCTATGGGCATGATTATAGAGGAGCAATCAGAGACTTTTACCATTTGACTGGTTCAACACCCTTGTTGCCAAGATATGCTTTAGGCAATTGGTGGAGTAGATATTGGCCTTATACGTCGGATGAATACTTGGATTTAATAGACAGATTTAAAACAGAGAAAATTCCATTATCTATCGGTGTTTTAGATATGGATTGGCATATAACTGATATTCCAGCCCGTTTTGGAAGTGGCTGGACAGGATATAGCTGGAATAAAAACTTAATACCTAATCCAGAACAGTTATTGCAAGAACTTCATGATAGGAAGTTAAAACTTTCCTTAAATGTCCATCCTGCTGATGGTATACGCGCTTATGAAGAAGCTTACCCGCGAGTCGCCAAACGATTAGGGTTAAATGTAGAATTAGAAGAACCTGCCATTTTTGATTTTTTTAATCCCTCTTTTAGGGAAGCCTACTTTAAAGATGTTCATTATGAGCTAGAAAAGCAGGGAGTAGATTTTTGGTGGATTGACTGGCAACAAGGGACACAAGGCATGTTGGATCCACTATGGCTTTTAAACCATTATCATTATCAGGATAGTTGTAAAAATTCAGAAGGTGGCTTGATTTTATCAAGATATGCAGGTCCTGGTAGTCATCGCTACCCTGTTGGTTTTTCAGGGGACACTATTATTAATTGGAATTCCTTAAGATTTCAACCCTATTTTACAGCGACAGCATCTAATATCGGTTATAGTTGGTGGAGTCATGATATCGGTGGACACATGCTGGGGGATTATGACGAAGAGCTACAAACTAGATGGCTACAGTTTGGCGTTTTTAGTCCGATAACTCGATTACATAGTTCTAGAAGTCCCTTTAATAGTAAAGAACCTTGGTTTTTTTCAGAAACAACATCTAAGATTATGAAGAAATACCTTCGTTTGAGACATCAGATGATTCCCTATCTATACACTATGAATGTAAAGACACACGAGGAAGGTGCCCCATTAATCAGCCCAATGTATTATTTCTACCCAGAGAATGATGAGAGTTATAATGTTCCAAATCAATACTTTTTTGGAACAGAACTGATGGTGGCTCCCATTGTAGAAAAGATGGATTTGGCATTCCAATCTGCAAAAGTAGATGTATGGTTCCCTGAAGGTGTATGGTATGACTTCTTTTCAGAGAAAAAATATACAGGTGGTGTGAAGTTAAGTGTTTATAGAGACATTTCGACTATACCTGTGTTTGTAAAAAGTGGTGCAATCATTCCCTTGGTTGGTTCTGAGATAGATATGGGTGTTGATTTACCTGAAGTTGTAGATTGGTATGTATTCCCAGGCAAACAACATTCTTTTGAAATGATTGAAGATCAAAATGGTCAAAGATATAAAACAAGATTATCAATTGATTGGGAAATGGGAATGGTAGAGTTGGCATTACAAGGAGATTCTAGTATCGTTCCAAGTAATAGAAGGCATAGAATTCATTTTAAAGGAACGAATGTGTCTATAATTGAATTACCAAATAAGAATGCTACAGCTAGATTTGAATGTAAAGATCATAAAAGGACATCCCTAAATGACGAAGTTTTTAGACTACTAAAGACAGCTTCTCTTCCATATGAATTAAAAGATAGATTGTTAAATCAATTCATCAATGCGAAAAACTTTCATGAGTTAATGAATATCTTGCATCATCAGGATAAGGAATTGAGAGGGCGTTTGTTGGAAATGATATTTACTAATGAAAACTAATTGAGACATTTCGTACACAATTTCTATTATTTAATGTGTAATGGTTTTACATCTCTATGCTTATTGGCTTGTATTTTAGTAATTACAAGTTTGGCATAGGGATGTTTTTTGTTTACTGTAGAGGATAAGTGGCTCTTTGTCAACTGTAGTGGGGTGAAGAAAAGCTAAGCTAAGCTTGAGAAAGGACACATTTCGTCCTTTCCTTTTATTTGAAAAAGACAGTAAAAAAGCGCAAAAAAACACTTCCTGTGCTATGCTGCAATTGAAATTTTTTTAGTTTTGGTGTTAGAACTGTTTCCTCAGTCCTAGCGCCTTTTCTTTTTGATAAAAATCAAGAGTTCATACTTAGCCCTTTTTGCTTTTGAATGTATTCAAAAATGGAACACTGATGTTAGATAATATAATTTTATAGATAAGCATGCCACTAATTTGCTAAATCAGTAATCAGATCTCTATCTGATATTTTTTAATTGAGGATAAAGTAGAAACTTATCTAAATAGATTTTTCAGAAAATTTTCTAAAAAAACATAATTTGTTTGACATTCGTTTGAAAATTCTGTAAAATGAGTTATTATGTTTTAAAGGAGAATATATATGGAAAACCAGAAAACATTTTTTGGACATCCTATTGGCTTGTCCACCCTCTTCTTTACGGAGATGTGGGAACGCTTTTCTTACTATGGGATGCGAGCAATCCTGCTTTACTATATGTACTATAGTGTGCAAGATGGTGGATTGGGGATGGAGAAGACCACAGCTGCATCGGTTATGGCTATTTATGGCTCGCTGGTATTTTTGTCCTCGGTTATTGGTGGTTTTGTCAGTGACCGTATTTTAGGAAGTCGTAAGACTGTCTTTTACGGTGGGATTCTGATTATGCTAGGGCATATTGCTTTGGCAACACCTTTTGGACAAGTGGCCCTCTATCTTTCTATTGCCTTGATTATCTTTGGTACTGGATTTTTAAAACCCAATATCTCAGATATGGTTGGGGGAATTTATGAGAAAGAGGATGATAGACGGGATGCAGGTTTTAGTATCTTTGTCTTTGGGATTAACTTAGGTGCCTTCGTTGCCCCTTATCTAGTGGGTTATCTAGGTCAGGAAGTCAATTTCCATCTAGGTTTCTCATTAGCTGCCATTGGGATGTTCTTTGGTCTGGTGAAGTATGTTTTGGATGGGAAGAAATACCTGCCTGAATCAAGTCTTTACCCCACTGATCCACTTTCACAGAAGGACCAGCAGACCTTGATTAAACGCTTGCTGATTACACTTGTCATGGTTATTCTTGTGGTTATAGGTTTAGTCTTTACTCACCAGTTTAACGTGGATATGATTGTTAATATCTTTACAGTGATTGCGGTAATCATTCCAATCTACTATTTCTTCAAAATTTTATCTAGTCAGAAAATAACTGCTACTGAGAGATCCCGAGTATTTGCCTACATTCCTTTATTTATCGCTGGAGTACTCTTCTGGTCTATTGAGGAGCAGGGATCTGTTGTTCTCGCTCTATTTGCGGATGATCAAACTCGACTTTACTTTAATGTATTTGGGAATCAGATTCATTTCCCATCTAGCTTTTTCCAAAGTATCAATCCCCTTTTCATTATGATTTATGTGCCGATTTTTGCGTGGTTGTGGGGGAAAATGGGTAAAAAGCAACCATCCTCTTCTAAGAAATTTGCTTACGGTTTATTTGCGGCAGGTTTATCCTTCTTGTGGATGATGTTACCAGGGATGCTCTTTGGGACAGATGTTAAGGTCAGTCCTCTCTGGTTGATTATGAGTTGGGCTATTGTGATTGTGGGGGAAATGTTGATTTCGCCTATTGGTCTATCAGTCACTACTAAGCTAGCACCAAAATCCTTCCAAGCACAAATGATGTCTATCTGGTTCTTGAGTAATGCAGCTGCCCAAGCTATCAATGCTCAAATTGTAAAATTTTATACAAGCGAAACTGAAGTTTCTTACTATGGAATTGTTGGAGGAATTACGATTGTATTCAGTATTATCTTGCTCTTCTACGTTCCACGTATTGAAAAACTAATGTCTGGTATCAAATAGAGAAACATTGAAATTTCTGTAGGGATTCTAAAAGTTAGATCAATTATTTATTCAAAGGATTTAGTTCTGTATTGTGTAGGGCTAGGTCCTTTTAGTTTGATTAATACTCTTCGAAAATCTCTTCAAACCGCGTCAACGTCGCCTTGTCGTACTCAAGTACAGCCTGCAGCTAGTTTCCTAGTTTGCTCTTTGATTTTCATTGAGTATAAAACTCACGATGTTTCTGATATTCCTAGTAGACATTTGTTCACTTTTTTTATATAATAAAACTAAACTATATTGGTTGAGTTTTAAAAATCTGAATTCAAGCATCGATTAGTCTTTCTAAGGGAGATAATGTCCATTAAATCATCATAATAGGAGGTGAAGTATGTATCAGCCAGAAAAATTAAAGGCTCGGAGGAAAGAGTTAAAACTGACACAGAAGGAAATTGCAGAGCAACTTGGGATTAGTTTCCAGGCTTACTCGGCTTGGGAACGTGGAGTCAAGGAACCATCCAAGGAAAAGGTGGCCCAGCTAGAAAACATTTTAAAAGTACCAAAAGGATATTTTACTCAGATCGAGATTGTCCGTCTCTACCATAGCCTCTCCAAGCAAGGGAAGGAGAAGGTTGTTCTCTATGCTCGCAACCTATCTCAAGAGGAGCAAGCCCAGAAAGTGACAGCTATGCCAGAGCGCCTCTACGAGTACCGTGTTTATGAACGCATGTCAGCAGGGATTGGGGCTTCGGTCTACGATGATCAGAATTTTGATACGGTTTACTTTAATGAGGAGTTGGCGCATGATTTTGCGTCATGGGTGTCTGGGGACTCCATGGAACCTAAATACCAAAATGGTTCAGTGGCACTGATTCGAGAGACAGGATTTGACTATGACGGGGCGGTTTATGCAGTGGTTTGCAACAACCAGACCTATATCAAACGGGTCTATCGAGAGGAGAATGGATTGCGTCTGGTCTCTATCAATCCTAAATACAAGGATATTTTCATCTCCTATGAGGAAGATCCTCGGATTGTGGGGATTATCGTTGGGAACTTTGTGCCGATGGAGGGATAGCCAATGGGCTACTTTGATTATTCCAGAGAGCCCAAAAGTGACATTGCCTTTGTCGATATGAAATCCTTTTATGCCAGTGTTGAGTGTGTGAAAAGGGGCTTACATCCGCTGAAAACCTCGCTTTGTGTCATGAGTCGCGCGGATAATTCCACTGGTCTTATCCTAGCCTCCTCTCCCCTGTTTAAGAAGATTTTTGGCAAATCAAATGTTGGTCGGGCCTATGATTTGCCTTTTGACATCAAAACACGTAAATTTTCCTATTACAATGCTCGAAAGCAAGGGTTGCCGACCGACTCAGACTATGTTCGTTATATCGAAGATTGGGCTCAGGTGACCTTGATTGTGCCTCCTCGAATGGACGAGTACATTGCAGTCAATATGGAAATCCAGCGAATCTTTCAAAACTATGGCAGTCCAGATGATATTTATCCTTACTCTATCGATGAGGGCTTTATTGATCTGACTAGTTCCCTCAATTATTTCATTTCAGACAAGAGTCTCTCTCGCAAAGACAAGCTGGATATGCTTTCTGCTCGTATTCAGAGGGATATTTGGAGGCAGACAGGGATTTACTCTACAGTAGGCATGTCCAATGCCAATCCCTTACTGGCCAAGTTGGCTCTGGATAATGAGGCTAAGCACACCCCGACCATGAGGGCCAACTGGTCTTACCAGGATGTGGAAGAGAAGGTCTAGGCCATCCCTAAGATGACGGACTTTTGGGGGATTGGCAGGCGAATGGAGAAACGCTTGCATACTCTGGGGATTTACTCCATCAAGGAATTGGCCACCAGTAATCCAGACCAGCTAAAGAAAGCTCTGGGTCAGGCTGGCTTGCGTTTGTGGTTTCATGCTAACGGGATTGATGAAAGTAATGTTCATAAGCCCTATAAAGCCAAATCCAAGGGCTTGGGGAATTCTCAAATTTTGCCGAAAGATTACGTGAAGCTACGAGATATTGAAATTATTCTCCGGGAAATGGCTGAGCAGGTAGCTATTAGACTAAGAAGGGCGGGTAAGAAAACAACTCTTGTTTCTATCTATCTTGGTTTCTCTAAACAGGAGGTCAGGCCGTCTATTCACACACAAATGAAGGTCGAGCCTACCAATAATACATCTGTCTTAACGGATTATGTTTTGAAGTTATTTCATAACAAATATACTTCAGGAGCGGTCAGAAGTGTCGGAGTAAACTATGCAGGATTTGTGGACGAGTCCTTCGGCTTGATCTCTCTCTTTGATGATGTTGACAAGTTAGAAAAAGAGGAAAGGCTCCAGACGGCTATTGACTCTATTCGGGAACAATTTGGTTTCACTTCACTCTTAAAAGCCAATGCACTGGAAGAAGCCTCTAGGAGTCTTGCCAGAAGCAAGCTGATTGGGGGACATTCTGCTGGAGGATTAGATGGATTACAATGATTGATCGTTCTTATTTACCCTTTCAATCTGCGCGAGATTATCAAGATCCAGGGATGCAGAAGTGGATGGGCTTTTATCTTTCAGAATACACCAGTTCGCTTAGTGAAGAAAAAAATCGTGTTGATTTTTCGACGGATTTGACCCCAGTTGAGAAGTTACACTTGCTTTCTCAGCTTTATGTTGGTCAACTAAAGGGAAGTTTTGTGGTCAAGGAAAAGAAGCGGAAAGCCATTATCATCGGTAAGGTGAGAGAGTTATCCTCTAAATCCCTATCTATTAGAACAAGCGAGGGATATAGGTTGATAGAGCTTGCAGATATTATAGAAATTCGATTGTGGGAGGAGGGAGTTTATGACTAGAAAAGAGTTGTATGAAAACAAACTGCAGATGGATTATTTTTCAGATAACTATATTCGTTTTGAAGAGGATTTTCAAAAATACTCTGCCATGAACGTACCCTTGACTTTCTTGATTGATGACATCCTACGAACCATGGCGATGAATCAGAAAAACTACTTTGTCTTAAACAAGGAAAATGCCAAGGATGGGCGGGAGCATAGCTTTTATTTTAGGGTGGTAACGGAAAAAGCGTGTCCTAGAAATAGGACCTATGTATATGCTGGGGTTAAAAATAGTGTCTAGTAGTGAATTGTCTGTTATGAATGTATCATTTTTACAACACTTCATGTTTCATATCATGGAGTGTTTTTTCTATTTAAGTTCAAGTTATACTCAATGAAAATCCAAGAGCAAACTAGGAAACTAGCCGCAGTTTGCTCAGAACACTGTTTTGAGGTTGTAGATAAGACTGACGAAGTCAGTCACATATATACGGCAAGGCGACGTTGACGTGGTTTGAAGAGATTTTCGAAGAGTATTAATTAAAAATCTCACTATTCATTAGACTAAAGGAAACCTAATCATAGTGAGATTGTGAAATTATAGTAATTTTTGTATCGCCTCTTCAATTTGTTTTGGGTCTGTTTTTGAAGAGAAGCGTTCAAAAACCTGCCCATCACGACCGATGAGAAACTTAGCGAAATTCCATTCGACTCGTTTTCCCAGTGGGCCAGATTTCTGGTCTTTCAACCAGACATAGAGAGGATCTGCTTCCTTACCGTTGACCTTGATCTTGGCAAAACGTGGGAAGGTGGTTTGATAATGTAGGCTACAGAAGTTGTTGATTTCCTCTGCGCTGCCTGGTGCTTGTCCCATAAACTGATTGCAAGGGAAGTCTAAAATCTCAAAACCTTGTTCTTGATAGCGATCATAGAGTTCTTGAAGTCCTTGGTACTGGGGCGTTAAACCACATCCAGTAGCAGTGTTGACAACCAAGAGAAGCTTACCACGATAGGTCTCTAGTGGAGTTTCTTGATGGTCTTGGTTCAAGACTGAAAAATCGTATAGTGAAGTCATTGCTTGCTTTTCTCCTTCTGTTTGGTATTTTTAGGAGTTTTCTCCTCCTGTAGTGATAGAAATCCGTAGGTCAGGGTTCCAAAAATGCTACCGATAATGAGGCCATACATCAGGAAAGGACCACTTTTATCGAATTGCAAGAGTAATTTCACAAAATCTGAAAGGGACATCTGCTGAACGAAGACTTTATGAAAGATGAGTAAGGTAAAGAGGCCAATCTGAATACCGATAAACACAATCCAGCTTCGGAATTTGATTTGGACTTTGCTGTAGGTTTTGAGAATGATTTCTGATTTGTCATCCTTTTCAAGATGAAGCTCTCGGACGGCTTTTTGAGCTTTTATACTCATGAACAAAATGAGTCCAAAATAGATGTAGGGCATAACATTTCGAACAATTTCTATAAAGCTTCCGAACAAAATATAGAATAGGAAGAGAATGAAGGAAGAGTAAAAGATTTGGATCATGGAACGGGCGCAAGCCTTGTAGATAACCTCTTGACGGCATTCATCAAAAGGCCCTTGGATATGAAAGAAATTTCGAAGTAGGCGAGTTGTTAAGTCTTCTTTTTTCATGGGTGATTTCTCCTAAATGAACGATGCTATTTTGTTTCTTTTACGAATTGATAGAGATAATAAAGATAAGTAATAGAAGAAAGGATAGCGATAGTTAACAGTATATAATATTTCCAATTGCTTGAAATGAGCGTCAGTTGTGGTAAGGATAGAATCATAAAGATTAGTGCTAAGTTGAGTATGCGCGTTTTTTGGGAGTCGATTTTTAGATAAGTCAATCCTTTGTTGAGGGCTGGAACAAAGACTGGAAGGAGGACTATATCGTAGATTGGCAAGTTCCCTGAAACGATGATGAAGATGAGCAGAGAACTGAACAAAAGATGATAGATAAGTAAAGTTACTAGTGATTTCATAGGGCACCTCCTAATCCTCATCTTGCTCTTTCCTAGCTTTTGCAATGCGACGGGAGATGAGAAACTGTATGCTTGTTCCGAAGAAGATAGAACCGAGAATGCTTGCTACACCATTTCTTATAGTGAGAAGAGAATGAAAATAGTCCTGACTCTCACCTAACAGTATATCGAGAAGAGGAGTTATGAAAAATATCCATAGACCAAAGAACAAACCTGCTTTAAGACCAGGGGATTGTAGTTGCTTACTTTCTTTCTCATTCAGCATATCTGGTTCAATAGTTGTAATCCCTGTTTTTTTCATTTGGTAGGTGAGATAGCCGGCAGCGATGAGGGCAATCACTAAAATCAGAGGAGGATAGACCAGAGCCACTTCTCGAGGGTATTTATAGGCCAGAAGGAGTGGAATAAGATTTCCGAAAATCATCAGATAAAAGAGGACGATAAAGACTTGATTGCCGATACGATCAGCTTCGCGCCGTTTGTATTCGTCAAGGGGATCAGAAATGCCGTATGTGCGTTTAATAAGTTTTTCAGTGAAGGTTTCTTTTTTCATAAGTTGGCTCCTTTTTTAAAAATCATCCTCCCAAAAGAGACTGTTGAGGTCAGTTTGGAGGCTGCGGGCGAGATTGAGACAGAGTTCCAGGGTTGGATTGTACTTGTCGTTCTCAATCATATTGATAGTCTGTCTCGAGACACCGATATCCTTGGCTAGCTCGAGCTGGGAAATGCCTAGTTCCTTGCGAAATTCTTTCACACGATTCATCTGTTCTCCTTTCTGCTTTGTGTCGTATATATTTGACTACATTATATTCTTCTATGAAGTAAATGTCAAGCATATTTGACATATTTCTTAAAGAAATCTTACTTGTTTTTGACCTATTTGTCTGACTAGTGCAAGCTGGTCGGATTTGTGGTAAAATAGATAGGATATGACAAAAGAATTTCATCATGTAACGGTCTTACTCCACGAAACGATTGATATGCTCGACGTAAAGCCTGACGGTATCTACGTTGATGCGACTTTGGGTGGAGCGGGCCATAGCGAATATTTATTAAGTAAATTGAGTGAAAAAGGCCATCTCTATGCCTTTGACCAGGACCAGAATGCCATTGACAATGCGCAAAAACGCTTGGCTCCCTACATTGAGAAGGGGATGGTGACTTTTATAAAGGATAACTTCCGTCATTTACAGGCACGTTTGCGCGAAGCTGGTGTTCAGGAAATTGATGGAATTTGTTATGACTTGGGAGTGTCTAGTCCTCAATTGGACCAGCGTGAACGTGGTTTTTCTTATAAAAAGGATGCGCCACTGGACATGCGCATGAATCAGGAAGCTAGTCTGACAGCCTATGAGGTGGTGAACCACTATGACTATCATGACTTGGTTCGAATTTTCTTCAAATATGGCGAGGACAAATTCTCTAAACAGATTGCGCGTAAGATTGAACAAGCACGTGAAGTCAAGCCAATCGAGACAACGACTGAATTGGCAGAGATTATCAAGTCGGCCAAACCTGCCAAGGAACTCAAGAAGAAGGGCCATCCTGCCAAGCAGATTTTCCAGGCTATTCGAATTGAAGTCAATGATGAACTGGGAGCGGCAGATGAATCTATCCAGCAGGCTATGGACATGTTGGCTCTAGATGGTAGAATTTCAGTGATTACCTTTCATTCCTTGGAAGACCGCTTGACCAAGCAATTGTTCAAGGAAGCTTCAACAGTGGAAGTTCCTAAAGGTTTGCCTTTCATCCCAGATGATCTCAAGCCCAAGATGGAATTGGTATCCCGTAAGCCAATCTTGCCAAGTGTGGAAGAGTTAGAAGCCAATAACCGCTCGCATTCAGCTAAGTTGCGCGTGGCCAGAAAAATTCACAAGTAAGAGGAAAAAATGGTAGATAAAAAAGAAACAACCAGTCAATTCTTGCAGAGTCGTATCAAAAAATTCTCCCGTGTGGAGAAGGCTTTTTATCTTTCCATCGCTTTTACGGCTCTCGTCTTAGCAGTGAGCATTATCTTTATGCAAACACGACTTTTGCAAGTGCAAAGTGATTTGACAAAAATCAATGCGCAGATAGAGGAAAAGAAAACAGAGCTGGACGATGCCAAGCAGGAAGTGAATGAATTGATTCGTTCCGAGCGCTTGAAAGAGATTGCAGATAAAAAAGATTTGAAATTGAATAACGAAAATATCCGAACAGCGGAGTAAGATATGAAATGGACAGAAAAAATAACCCGATTTGCGCTAAAAAATCGTAAATCTCCAGCAGAAAACCGTAGAATAGTCGGCAAGTACATCAGTTTGTTAGCTGTCGTACTTTTCGCTATCTTTTTGGCTAATTTTGCGTATATTATAGCAAAAGGTAATATATTTGGTACTGACTTGGTTAAAGAGGCTAAAAAGGTTCACCAAACAACCCGAACAGTTCCTGCCAAACGTGGGACTATCTATGACCGAAATGGAGTGCCAATCGCTGAAGATGCGACCTCTTATAACGTCTATGCTGTTATTGATAAAAAATACAAGTCAGCAACTGGAAAAATTCTTTATGTAGAGGATTCGCAGTTTAATAAGGTAGCTGAAGTCTTCCATAAGTATTTAGACATGGATGAAGCTTATGTGAAAGAGCAATTAGCTCAACCAAATCTGACCCAAGTTTCCTTTGGTGCAAAAGGAAATGGGATTACCTATGCCAATATGATGGCTATTAAAAAAGATTTGAAAGATGCTAGTGTGGAAGGGATTGACTTTACAACTAGCCCTAACAGAAGCTATCCAAATGGACAATTTGCTTCTAGCTTTATTGGCTTAGCCCAACTTCATGAAAATGAGGATGGTAGTAAGAGTTTGTTAGGGACTTCTGGTTTGGAGAGTTCTTTAAATACCATTCTTGCTGGGACAGACGGTATTATTACCTATGAAAAAGACCGTGTAGGAAATATCGTACCAGGTACAGAACTGGTATCGCAACAAACTGTGGATGGCAAGGATGTTTATACAACATTGTCTAGTCCGCTACAATCTTTCATGGAAACTCAGATGGATGCCTTTCTAGAAAAAGTAAAAGGTAAGTATATGACCGCGACCTTGGTCAGTGCAAAGACCGGTGAAATCCTCGCTACCACCCAACGACCTACCTTTAATGCAGATACTAAAGAAGGAATCACTGAGGACTTTGTTTGGCGTGATATTCTTTATCAAAGTAACTATGAACCAGGATCAGCCATGAAGGTTATGACGTTAGCTTCTTCTATTGATAATAATACCTTCCCAAGTGGAGAATACTTCAATAGCAGTGAATTTAAAATAGCGGATGCGACGACTCGAGATTGGGATGTTAATGAAGGTTTGACGACTGGTGGGATGATGACTTTCTCACAAGGTTTCGCTCACTCCAGTAATGTTGCAATGAGTCTACTTGAACAAAAAATGGGAGATGCTACTTGGTTGGATTATCTAAACCGCTTTAAATTTGGGGTCCCAACTCGCTTTGGCTTGACAGATGAATACGCTGGTCAACTTCCAGCTGATAATATTGTTAGTATTGCTCAAAGCTCATTTGGGCAAGGAATTTCAGTGACACAAACACAAATGCTTCGTGCCTTTACAGCTATTGCTAATGATGGAGTTATGTTGGAGCCGAAATTTATCAGTGCCCTCTATGATCCAAATGACCAGTCTGTTCGTAAGTCTCAAAAGGAAATTGTCGGAAATCCTGTGTCAAAAGTAGCAGCGTCCTCTACTCGGGAGCACATGGTCATGGTCGGAACAGATCCTGTCTACGGTACCATGTACAACCACAGCACAGGAAAGCCGAATGTCAATGTTCCGGGGCAAAATGTTGCTCTGAAATCAGGGACAGCTCAGATTGCCGATGAGAAGAATGGGGGCTACCTGACAGGTGAAACCAACTATATCTTCTCTGTTGTGTCAATGCATCCTGCAGAAAATCCTGACTTTATCCTCTATGTAACGGTGCAACAGCCAGAGCATTATTCAGGTGTTCAGCTTGGGGAGTTTGCCACCCCAATCCTTGAGCGAGCTTCAGCTATGAAAGAATCTCTCAATCTTCAATCTCCAGCCAAAAATTTAGATAAAGTTACGACAGAATCTTCTTATGCAATGCCTAGCATCAAGGATATTTCACCTGGTGAGTTGGCGGAAGCCTTACGCCGAAATATTGTGCAACCAATCGTTGTAGGTACTGGAACAAAGATTAAAGAGACTTCTGTAGACGAAGGGACCAATCTTGCACCAAACCAACAAGTTCTCCTTTTATCGGATAAGGTAGAAGAAATTCCAGACATGTATGGCTGGAAAAAAGAGACTGCCGAGACCTTTGCTAAATGGTTGGATATTGAACTGGAATTTGAAGGTTCAGGTTCCGTTGTTCAGAAGCAAGATGTTCGGACTAATACAGCTATCAAAAACATTAAAAAAATTAAATTAACTTTAGGAGACTAATATGTTTATTTCTATTAGTGCTGGAATTGTGACATTTTTACTAACTTTAGTAGGAATTCCGGCCTTTATCCAATTTTATAGAAAGGCGCAAATTACAGGCCAGCAGATGCATGAGGATGTCAAACAGCACCAGGCAAAAGCTGGGACTCCTACAATGGGAGGGATTGTTTTCCTCATTGCTGCAGTAGTGGTGAGTTTCCTCGTTGCTCTTTTTTCAAAACAATTGACCAATAATGTTGGTATGATTTTGTTTATTTTGGTCTTGTATGGCTTGGTTGGTTTTTTAGATGACTTCCTCAAGGTCTTCCGTAAAATCAATGAGGGCCTTAATCCCAAACAGAAATTGGCTCTTCAGCTTCTAGGTGGTGTCATTTTCTACCTTTTCTATGAGCGCGGTGGCGATATGCTGTCTGTCTTTGGTTATCAAGTGCATCTAGGGATTTTCTATATTGTCTTCGCTCTTTTCTGGCTAGTCGGTTTTTCAAACGCAGTAAACTTGACAGACGGTATTGACGGTCTGGCTAGTATTTCCGTTGCGATTAGTTTGTCTGCCTATGGAGTTATTGCCTATGTGCAAGGTCAGATGGATATCCTTCTAGTGATTCTTGCCATGATTGGTGGTTTGCTCGGTTTCTTTGTCTTTAACCATAAGCCTGCTAAGGTCTTTATGGGAGATGTGGGAAGTTTGGCCCTAGGTGGAATGTTAGCGGCTATCTCTATGGCCCTCCACCAAGAATGGACTCTCTTGATTATCGGAATTGTTTATGTTTTTGAAACAACTTCGGTTATGATGCAAGTTGGATACTTTAAAATGACAGGTGGCAAACGTATTTTCCGTATGACGCCTGTGCATCACCATTTTGAGCTTGGAGGATTGTCTGGTAAAGGAAATCCTTGGAGCGAGTGGAAGGTTGACTTCTTCTTTTGGGGAGTGGGACTCCTAGCAAGTCTTCTGACCCTAGCAATTTTATATTTGATGTAAGAATAGCACCCTGAAGTTTCAGGGTGTTTTTGCGTTTAAATAGTCAATGAAAATCAGAAGGTAAACTAGGAAACTTGATGAAGTCAGCTCAAAACACTGTTTTGAGGTTGTAGATAAGAGTGACGAAGTCAATTACATATACCTGTGATACCTACGGCAAGGGGAAACTGACGTGGTTTGAAGCGATTTTCGAAGAGTATAAAAAATATTAGTCAATTAAAGTCAAATCTCTTGACCTTTTCTGACTAATGTAGTATATTATGAACGTAAGGTAAATGAAAGCCTTACTAGAACGCTTATTTAAAGTGAAATAGAAAGAGGTGGGTCTATGTTTAATCTAGAAATCTTTAGAAGTAAAGATAGTCTACTCCTGCTTGAAAAAGAAAAACCAGAAATAGTACGTAGAGTAGCAATTTAGCTAGTCTAAATTTTTTAAAACAAAGGTCAAAGATAGTCAATATCAGTAGTAATAACGAAGAAAAAACAAAAAGAGGTAAAGAATATGAACAACAACTTTAATAATTTTAACAACATGGATGATTTATTTAACCAATTGATGGGTGGTATGCGAGGATATAGTTCTGAAAATCGTCGCTACTTGATTAATGGACGTGAAGTAACACCTGAGGAATTTGCTCATTATCGTGCAACTGGTCAATTACCAGGAAATGCAGAAACTGATGGACAAATGCCACAACAGGCTTCAGGTATGAAACAAGACGGTGTCCTTGCTAAACTAGGTCGAAACTTGACAGCAGAAGCGCGTGAGGGCAAGTTGGATCCTGTTATCGGACGAAACAAGGAAATTCAAGAAACATCTGAAATTCTTTCACGCCGTACCAAGAACAATCCTGTTCTAGTCGGAGATGCAGGTGTTGGTAAGACAGCAGTTGTCGAAGGTTTGGCACAAGCCATTGTGAACGGTGATGTTCCAGCTGCTATTAAGAACAAGGAAATTATTTCTATAGATATCTCTGGTCTTGAGGCTGGGACTCAATACCGCGGTAGTTTTGAAGAAAACGTTCAAAACTTAGTCAATGAGGTCAAAGAAGCGGGAAATATTATCCTCTTCTTTGATGAAATTCACCAAATCCTCGGTGCTGGATCTACTGGAGGTGACAGTGGTTCTAAAGGGCTTGCAGACATTCTCAAGCCAGCCCTCTCTCGTGGAGAATTGACAGTGATTGGCGCAACAACTCAAGACGAATACCGTAATACTATCTTGAAAAATGCAGCCCTTGCTCGTCGTTTCAACGAAGTCAAGGTCAATGCTCCTTCAGCAGAGGATACTTTTAAAATCCTTCAAGGAATTCGTGATCTCTATCAACAACACCACAATGTCATCTTGCCAGATGAAGTCCTAAAAGCAGCGGTGGATTATTCTGTCCAGTATATTCCTCAACGTAGCTTGCCAGATAAGGCTATCGACCTTGTCGATGTAACGGCGGCTCACTTGGCAGCACAACATCCTGTAACAGATGTGCATGCTGTTGAACGTGAAATAGAGGTAGAAAAAGACAAGCAAGAAAAAGCAGTTGAGGCAGAAGATTTTGAAGCAGCTCTAAACTATAAAACACGCATCGCAGAATTGGAAAAGAAAATCGAAAACCATACAGAAGATATGAAAGTGACTGCAAGTGTCAACGATGTGGCTGAATCTGTAGAACGTATGACGGGTATTCCAGTATCTCAAATGGGGGCTACGGACATCGAACGTTTGAAAGATATGGGTCATCGTTTGCAGACGAAAGTTATTGGTCAAGATAAGGCCGTTGAAGCAGTAGCAAAAGCTATCCGTCGTAACCGTGCTGGTTTTGATGAAGGTAACCGTCCAATCGGTAGCTTCCTCTTTGTAGGTCCTACTGGTGTCGGTAAGACTGAGTTGGCTAAACAATTGGCTCTTGATATGTTCGGAACGAAAGATGCTATCATCCGTTTGGACATGTCAGAATACAGCGACCGCACAGCCGTATCTAAATTGATTGGTACAACTGCAGGTTATGTTGGTTACGATGACAACAACAATACCTTGACAGAACGCGTCCGTCGCAATCCATACTCAATCGTCCTTCTCGACGAAATTGAAAAGGCTGACCCTCAAGTCATCACCCTTCTCCTTCAAGTTTTGGACGATGGTCGTTTGACAGATGGTCAAGGTAACACTGTCAACTTCAAGAATACGGTGATTATCGCAACTTCAAACGCAGGCTTTGGTTACGAAGCTAACTTGACAGAAGATGCTGATAAACCAGAATTGATGGATCGTTTGAAACCTTACTTCCGTCCAGAATTCCTTAACCGTTTCAATGCTGTCATCGAATTCTCACACTTGAGCAAAGAAGATCTTTCTAAGATTGTAGACCTTATGTTGGTTGAAGTTAACAAGACGCTTTCTAAGAAAGACATTGACTTGGCAGTGAGCGAAGCTGCTAAAGAATACATGACTGAGGAAGGCTACGATGAAGTCATGGGTGTTCGTCCACTCCGTCGTGTGGTTGAACAACAAATCCGTGACAAAGTCACAGATTTCCACTTGGATAACCTTGATGCTAAACACCTAGAAGCTGATATGGAAGATGGTGTTTTGGTCATTCGTGAAAAAGCCTAAGACAGAATTTTGAGCATAAAAAAGAAGGAGCCAGCTGAAAAACTGGTTCCTTTTTTGTGTTTAGATGACATGGCGTTCAAAGGCATCATCTGAAATCCCTTGTTCCAAGATGAGCTTTGCCCATTCTTTAGCAGAAAAGAGGCTGTGATCCTTGTAGTTTCCGCAAGATTCGATGGTTGTTCCAGGGACATCTTCCCAAGTGGTAGTTTCAGCGATTTCTTTCAGCGAATCCTTGATAACTGCTGCAATCTCAGCGCTAGTATGACGTCCCCACATAATCATGTGGAAGCCTGTACGGCACCCAAATGGTGAACAGTCAATCATGCCGTCAATGCGGGTACGGATGAGTTTTGCCAAGAGGTGCTCGATAGTGTGAAGGCCAGCAGTAGGGATAGAGTCTTCATTGGGTTGCACTAAGCGAATATCATAATTGGAGATGATGTCTCCCTTTGGCCCTGTTTCTTCCCCAATCAAGCGAACATAAGGTGCTTTAACAATGGTGTGGTCAAGTTCAAAACTTTCAACAATAACTTCTTTTGACATGGTAAATCCTTTCAGTTTTCTTCTTTCATTATAACATAAAGCCGGCTCTTGAGTCAGAGAGAAAACCTCTCCGAGGCTGGAGAGGTTGAAATCTTTATTTACGATACAAGCGGTCGTATTGGTAGTAAGGGTCAAAGGTTACATTGATACCCAATTTGCGAAGGACATTCTTGTCTTCATCGGTTAAGATGATGGTTGAGTGGGCTTCGCTTCCTTTGAGGTTGCCAAGTTCTTCCATGGCATGCGCAGCGTCAGGATTTTCCGTAGCTGTGATAGCAAGTGCAATCAAGATTTCATTTGAATGCAGGCGTGGATTGCGACTACCTAGATGATCGATTTTAAGACCTTGGATCGGTTTGACGACTTCAGGCTCGATGAGTTTTACTTCATTGGCAATGTTAGCTGATTTCTTGATAGCGTTAATCAAGGCAGCGGCTGTAGGGCCAAAGAGCTCTGAGTTCTTACCTGTGACAATTTCTCCGCTTGGCAATTCAAGGGCTAGGGCTGGTCCGCCAGTTTCTTCTGCCTTTTGACGGGCAACGACAGCAACCTTACGGTCTGCAGGTGTGATACCGAGGTCGTTCATGAGAAGTTCAATCTTCTTGACAGCAGATTCTCCGACTTTTTCAGCTTTAAAATCAAGAACAGTTTGATAGTAGCGACGGATGATTTCTTGTTTAGAAGCTTCGACAGCAGCCTCGTCATCAGTAATAGCGAAACCAACCATGTTGACACCCATGTCTGTCGGTGAAGCGTATGGAGATTCACCAAGGATACGTTCTAACATGCGCTTAAGCACGGGGAAAATCTCGATATCACGATTGTAGTTGACAGTGGTTTCTCCGTAGGTTTGGAGATGGAAAGGGTCAATCATATTGACATCATCAAGGTCTGCGGTTGCAGCCTCGTAGGCCAAGTTGACCGGGTGATGAAGAGGAAGATTCCAAACTGGGAAGGTTTCAAATTTAGCGTAACCAGACTTGATACCATTGATTTGGTCGTGGTACATGTTTGACATACAAGTTGCCAATTTTCCAGAACCAGGTCCAGGGGCAGTCACGACAATCAAGTTGCGACTTGTTTTGATGTAGTCATTTTTTCCCATACCTTCTGGAGAAATGATATGGTCCATATCCGTCGGATATCCTTTGATTGGATAATGAAGATAAGAATCAATCCCGTTTTTCTCAAGTTGGTTGCGGAAGGCATCTGCAGCTGGTTGGCCAGCGTACTGTGTGATGACAACGGAACCAACAAAAATCCCTAATTCATTGAATTTATCAATCAAGCGAAGAACTTCTTGGTCATAAGAAATGCCCAAGTCACCACGTGCTTTAGAATGCTCGATGTTGCTAGCATTAATAGCAATCACAACCTCAACCTGCTCTTTCAATTCTTGCAAGAGCTTGATTTTGTTGTCAGGTTCATAACCAGGAAGAACACGAGCAGCGTGGAAATCTTCTAACATTTTACCACCAAACTCCAAGTAGAGCTTGCCGTCAAATTGATTAATGCGTTCCAAAATGTGGTCGCGTTGTAGATTCAAATATTGTTCAGAACTAAAAGCTTGTTTTTTCATTTTTTTACCTCTGACCTCTATTATAATAAAAAATTGGAAGTTAGGAAACTATGGAGCTAAAAAAGGAAGTAAAAAGATTAGGCAAACGCTTGCACAAAAATTCGAAAAGCGCTATCATAGACTGTAGATTATTAAAATAATGAGGTAAGAAGATGCAAGAAAAATGGTGGCACAATGCCGTAGTCTATCAAGTTTATCCCAAGAGTTTTATGGATAGCAACGGAGATGGAATTGGTGATTTGCCAGGTATTACCAGTAAGTTGGATTATCTAGCCAAGTTAGGAATCACAGCGATTTGGCTTTCTCCTGTTTATGACAGTCCTATGGATGATAATGGTTATGATATTGCTGATTATCAAGCGATTGCGGCTATTTTCGGGACTATGGAGGATATGGACCAACTGATCGCGGAGGCTAAGAAGCGCGATATTCGTATCATCATGGACTTGGTGGTCAATCATACCTCGGATGAGCATGCTTGGTTTGTCGAGGCTTGTGAAAATCCTGACAGTCCTGAGCGCGACTACTATATCTGGCGCGATGAACCAAACGACTTAGATTCTATCTTTAGCGGATCAGCTTGGGAATACGATGAAAAGTCAGATCAATACTATCTCCACTTTTTCAGCAAGAAACAACCTGATCTCAACTGGGAAAATGAAAAACTGCGCCAGAAAATTTACGAGATGATGAACTTCTGGATTGATAAAGGCATTGGTGGTTTTCGTATGGATGTTATTGACATGATTGGGAAAATTCCTGATGAGAAAGTAGTCAATAACGGTCCTATGCTCCATCCCTATCTCAAGGAAATGAATCAGGCAACCTTTGGAGATAAGAATCTCTTGACAGTGGGAGAGACATGGGGAGCTACGCCAGAAATCGCTAAACTTTACTCTGATCCAAAAGGGCAAGAATTGTCTATGGTCTTCCAGTTTGAACATATTTGTCTTCAGTATCAGGAAGGGCAACCTAAATGGCACTATCAAAAAGAGCTAAACATCACTAAGTTAAAAGAGATTTTCAACAAATGGCAGACAGAATTAGGAGTTGAGGACGGCTGGAATTCCCTCTTCTGGAACAATCATGACCTCCCTCGTATTGTCTCTATCTGGGGAAATGACCAAGAATACCGTGAAAAATCTGCCAAAGCCTTTGCAATCTTGCTTCATTTGATGAGAGGGACACCTTATATCTATCAAGGTGAGGAGATTGGGATGACTAACTATCCGTTTGAGACGCTTGACCAAGTAGAAGATATTGAATCGCTCAACTATGCGCGTGAAGCTCTTGAAAAAGGTGTTCCGATAGAAGAAATCATGGACAGTATCCGTGTCATTGGACGTGACAATGCCCGTACACCTATGCAATGGGATGAGAGTAAAAACGCTGGTTTCTCAACAGGTCATCCGTGGTTGGCAGTTAATCCAAACTACGAAGAAATCAACGTTCAAGAAGCGCTGGCAAATCCAGATTCTATTTTCTATACTTATCAAAAACTGGTTCAAATCCGTAAGGAGAACAGCTGGCTGATTCGAGCTGACTTTGAATTACTTGATACAGCTGATAAGGTCTTTGCTTATATCCGTAAAGATGGCGACCGTCGTTTCCTAGTTGTTGCTAACTTGTCTAATGAAGAACAAGACTTGACAGTAGAAGGAAAAGTTAAATCTGTCTTGATTGAAAACACTGTGGCGCAAGAAGCAGTTGAGAAACAAATCTTGGCTCCATGGGATGCTTTCTGTGTGGAATTACTATAAATATTTTTTACAGAAAAATTTAAAATTGAAATCGTATAAAAACAAGGAAGGACTGTATGAAATACAGAAATCCTTTGTTTTTTTATGACTAAAGTTTATAAACTTTCATTCTCAAAATTCAATTAACTTTACAAATTCCCACTATTTTGGTAAAATAAACTTATGTTACAAAAACTAACATAAAGGAGAAAGAAGATGAATACAAAAAAGCGTGTCCTTAGCGCAGGCCTGACCTTTGCGGCTGCTTTGCTTTTAGCTGCTTGCGGACAATCAGGTTCAGATACAAAAACTTACTCATCAACCTTTAGTGGAAATCCAACTACATTTAACTATCTATTAGACTATTACGCTGATAATACAGCCATCATTACCAACCTAGTTGATGGCTTGCTTGAAAATGACAACCATGGAAACCTAGTTCCATCGTTGGCGGAAGACTGGTCTGTTTCAAGCGACGGTCTGACTTATACCTATAAATTGAGAAAAGATGCCAAATGGTTCACGGCTGATGGTGAAGAGTACGCCCCAGTCAAGGCACAAGATTTTGTGACAGGTATTAAGTACGCAGTGGACAATAAATCGCAGGCCATTGACTTGATTCAAAACTCGATCAAGGGCTTGAATGATTATATTACAGGAGCGGATTCTGACTTTTCTAAGGTTGGGGTGAAGGCCATTGACGACCAGACTGTTGAGTATACTTTGGCACGCCCAGAACCTTACTGGAACTCAAAAACAACCAACAGTATTCTTTTTCCGGTGAATGAAGAGTTTTTAAACTCAAAAGGGAAAGATTTTGGTACTCTATCTCCAGATAGTATTCTTTACAGCGGACCTTATTTGTTAAAAGATTTCACATCAAAATCATCAATCGAGTATGTGAAAAATCCGCATTACTACGATCATGATAAAGTATCGATTGAACACGTGAAATTAGCTTACTTTGATGGCTCAGACCAAGAATTGACTATCCGTAACTTTGAAAGTGGAGCTTATTCAATCGCTGGGGTTTATCCAAATAGTTCTAACTTTGCCAAGACCAAGGAAAAATATAAGGATAATATCGTCTATAGCTTGCAGGACAAGACTTCTTGGTACTTCAATTTCAACGTCAACCGTAAGGCATACAACCATACGTCTAAAACGACAGATGAGCAGAAGAAATCAACTGAGACAGCTGTCTTGAACAAGAACTTCCGTCAAGCGGTGAACTTTGCCTTGGACCGCACAGCCTATTCTGCCCAGTCAAATGGGGAGGAAGCGGCTAGCAAGACCCTTCGTAACACCCTAGTGCCTCCTACATTTGTCCAAGTAGGAGACAAGACCTTTGGAGAAGTAGTCGCTTCTAAATTGGTCAACTACGGAACAGAATGGTCAGGTATTAACTTGGCAGATGCTCAGGATGCCTATTTCAACAAAGAAAAAGCCCAAGCAAAATTTGCGGAAGCTAAAAAAGAATTGGCAAGTCAAGGTGTGACTTTCCCTATTCACTTGGATGTGGCTGTTGATCAAACAAGTAAAAATGCTGTGACAGGCATGAACTCAGTTAAGCAGACCCTTGAGTCAGTTTTAGGTGCTGAAAACATTGTCATTGATGTTCAGCAACTTTCAACAGATGATTTTAATAACGTAGCCTTTTTAGCACCTACACCAGCTGATCGAGACTACGATTTGAACTTTGATGGTTGGGTAGGTGACTACCAAGATCCGTCAACTTATCTTAATCCTTTCAATGCAGAGGATGGGTTCTACCTCAAGATTTTTGGTTTAGATGCTCAAGAAGATAAAGCTAAGATTGCTAGTCTGGGGCTTGATACTTACACCAAGATGCTCAAAGATGCAGATAGCGAAAATAAAGATGTAGTAAAACGCTATGAAAAATATGCTGAAGCACAGGCTTGGATGATTGATAACTCTCTGATTATGTCAGCTATGTCAAGTGGTGGAACAGCATCTGTCACCAAAGTAACGCCATTTACAAGAGGTTATTCATTGGTCGGCATCAAGGGTGACGGCAATAACTACAAGTACATGAAACTGCAAAAAGATACTGTGACAACCAAACAGTTTGAAGAAGCTAAGACTAAATGGGAGCAAGAAAGTAAAAAAGCAATCGAAAAAGCTCAAAAAGAAGCAGAAAATCATGTTAAATAATGATGAGCGAGGTTCCGTAAGGGACCTCGTTTTAATATCTATATAGTAAATTTATTGATGTAATTGTTTGCAAGTCAAAAAGAATGTTTTGAAAGAAGATGAAAACGCCTTATCAAAGCGGATTTACCCCACAAGTATCCTTTTTTATGATATAATAAAATGAAATAAAAATTGATAATAGAGGTATATCGTGAGTAGGTCTTCGAAGCGAACTCGTCAGGGTAAAACAAAAATATTGATTGGTTGGGGGTTGCTAGCTATCTATACAGTACTAGCGGTCTTTTTAGTGTTTTTGATTTTCAAATACAATATGCTAGCCTTCCGTTATTTGAACATAGTAGTTACCGTCTTGATTGTGGCCTTAGCTATCTTGTGCTTCTTTTTAATTTGGTCCAAGAAAGCTAAGAATCTAACGTTGATTTTATTACTACTTGGTGTGTTAATCAATGGTACTTCTCTTTTTGCTGTAGGGCAGTTCATTGGATTTACCAGTCGCCTGAATGCGACATCGAATTACTCAAATTATTCGATGAGTATTGCGGTGTTAGCAGATAGTCCAATTGATAATATCAGTCAGGTAACCAGTGTGATGGGACCTACTGGGACGGATAAGGAAAATATCCAACAGTTGATGAATGATCTTAAGGCTAGTCAAAATAAGGAATTGACAGTCGAAGAAAGTAGCTCCTATCTTGCAGCCTATAAGAGCTTGTTAGCCGGTGATACAAAGGCAATCATTCTAAACAGTGTCTTTGAAAACATTATCGAATCGGAATATCCTGACTATGCTTCAAAAATTAAGAAAATCTATACCAAAGAATTAACCAAGACGGTTGAAACTCCAAAAGATGTCAAAGGTGACAGTTTCAACGTTTATATCAGTGGAATTGATACTTATGGTCCAATCAGTTCGGTTTCTCGTTCGGATGTCAATATCATTATGACAGTGAATCGCGAAACGAAAAAGATTCTCTTGACAACAACACCTCGTGATTCCTATGTTCCAATTGCAGATGGTGGCAACAACCAAAAGGATAAGTTGACCCATGCGGGGATTTATGGGGTAGATGCTTCCATTCATACACTGGAAAATCTTTACGGTATTGACTTGAACTATTATGCTCGTTTGAATTTCACTTCTTTCTTGAAATTGATTGATCTCCTTGGTGGAGTTGATGTTTATAATGATCAGGATTTTACATCATTACATGGTAAGTTTCATTTTCCTATAGGGAATGTACATCTTGATTCGGAGCAAGCTCTTGGCTTTGTGCGTGAGCGCTATTCTCTGGCAGATGGAGATCGGGATCGTGGTCGTAACCAGCAAAAGGTCATTGTTGCGATTCTGCAAAAATTAACCTCTACAGAAGCTTTGAAAAATTATGACAGTATTATTAAGGGATTGCAAGATTCGATTCAAACCAATATGCCACTCGAAACCATGATGAACTTGGTTAATGCCCAACTTGAGAGTGGGGGAACTTATAAGATCAATTCACAAGATCTTAAAGGGACAGGGCGGATGGATTTACCATCCTACGCCATGCCTGATAGTAACCTCTACATGATGGAGATAAGTGATAGCAGTTTAGAGTCAGTCAAGGCTGCAATCAATGATGTGATGGAAGGGAAATAAGACAAAATGATTGATATTCATTCGCATATTGTATTTGGTGTGGATGATGGTCCGAAAACTAAGCAAGAAAGCAAGGCGCTTTTGACAGAAGCCTATAGACAAGGTGTAAGGACTATTGTATCGACATCACATAGACGAAAAGGAATGTTTGAAACTCCTGAGGAGACGATAGAGGCAAATTTCCGAGAAGTTAAGGAGCTAGCCAAGGAAGTGGCTCCAGACTTGACCATTCTCTATGGAGCAGAGATTTATTATACCCATGATGTGTTGGAGAAGTTAGAAAAACAGGTGATTCCAAGTCTTAATGGGACGCGCTATGCTCTCATTGAGTTTAGTATGGCTACCCCTTACAGGGAAATCCATACTGCCTTGAGCAATGTTCTCATGCTTGGGATAACGCCTGTAGTTGCCCACATTGAACGTTATCATGAATTAGAAAATAACGAAAAACGGGTAAAAGAGTTGATTGATATGGGTTGCTACACTCAAATCAATAGTTCAAGTATTTTAAAACCAAAGTTATTTGGGGATAAATATAAATTTATGAAGAAACGAGCTCGCTATTTTCTAGAGCGTGACTTGGTACATTTTGTTGCTAGTGATATGCACAATTTAGACCAGAGACCACCTTACATGAAAGAAGCTTATGAGATCGTCTCAAAACAATACGGCGAAAGAAAGGCGAGAGAATTATTTATCGAAAATCCTCGCTTTATCTTGGCAGATCAAATTATTTAGGAGTTGACATGAAAGAAAATAAAGAAATCGGAATTGATGTTGTTCAATTATTTAAAATCCTTTGGAAGAAGAAACTCGCTATCATACTAACTGCGGTTGTGACAGCGTTACTTGCATTTGGCTTGAGTAGTTTTGTGTTGAAACCGGAATATGCTAGTACAACACGAATCTATGTTGTTAGTCGCAATCAATCTGAAAATACAGGGTTGACGAATCAGGATTTGCAGGCAGGTACCTATCTTGTAAAAGACTATAAGGAAATTATCCTTTCGCAAGATGTACTGGAAAAAGTTATTTCAAATCTTAAATTAGAGAAAACAGTTAAAGAACTAACTAAGAAAATTCAGGTGACAGTACCGGTAGATACTCGTATCGTATCGATCGTTGTTAAGGATGATCAACCAGAAGAAGCAAGTCGTATCGCAAATGCTCTTCGTGAAGTGGCAGCTGAAAAAATCATTAAGGTAACTCGTGTATCTGATGTAACAACATTAGAGGAAGCTAGACCAGCAATAACACCATCCTCACCTAATATTCGTCGAAATACTGCGCTTGCTTTCCTAGTAGGTGGTGCAGTGATGGTTGTTGCAGTCGTATTGCTTGAATTATTGGACGATCGTGTCAAACGACCAGAAGATGTCGAAGAAGTCATGCAGGTTGCACTTTTAGGAATTGTTCCAGATTTGGATAAGTTAAAGTAAGGGAGAAAATATGCCAACATTAGAAATCTCAAAAAAGCGTTTAGATTTTGCTAAAAAAGCTGAAGAACACTATAATGCTTTGCGTACCAATATTCAATTGAGTGGTGATAATTTGAAAGTTCTTGCTATTTCATCTGTCAAACCTGGTGAAGGAAAATCGACAACGTCAACTAATATCGCCTGGGCTTTCGCGCGTGCAGGATATAAAACATTGCTAGTTGATGCGGATATCCGTAATTCAGTTATGTCTGGTGTCTTCAAGTCAAGGGAAAAAATTACTGGGTTAACTGACTTCTTAGCTGGAACTACTGATCTTTCAAATGGTCTCTGTGATACCAATATTGATAACCTATTTGTTATTCAGGCAGGACCGATATCACCTAACCCAACGGCCCTCCTGCAGAGTGAAAATTTCCATACCATGATTGATACCTTGCGTAAGTATTTTGACTATGTCATTGTGGATACTGCACCGATTGGGATGGTTATTGACGCCGCTATCATTACACAAAAATGTGACGCTTCTATCTTGGTTACGGCAGCTGGAGAGACAAAACGACGTGATATCTTAAAGGCGAAGGAACAGTTAGAACAAACAGGAACTCCTTTTTTAGGTGTAGTTCTAAATAAATTTAACACTGAAGTTGAAAAATACGGAGCTTATGGTGGTTATGGAGCCTATGGAGCCTATGGTTCCTACGGAAATTATGGGAAAAAGAAGTAGGTAGAGTTACCTAGGAGGTAGTTTTGAGAGAAGTATCAAATATTCGAAAATTAGAGATTCTCATAATACAACTGTTTCCAATTTATCTGATACCTTTTGTATTGAATATCCATGAACATATACTATTTCTAATGGTTGTTCATGTCATTTCTTACTATGTCAGTGATTATAGTAAGAATTTCAAATATCGGAGTATAGCAGAAGAACTGATACAGACAATAAAGTATGAATTGGTCTATCTGTTATTAGCTATTGTTGTTTTTCCATTGTTAGCACCCGACTTACCTTATTTAAGCATTTATAATTTTTTATGGATTATAGGGGTAAATACGCTTTTTATCCTAGTACTTAATTTCTTCACTCGTAAGGTTTGGAAGTTCTTTTCTCGCAAAAAAAAATATACTCAACGTATCTTGCTAGTAACTACGCGTGCACGAGTTGATAGAGTACTAAATCAACTTTCTACTTATGAGTATGGCTATGTTTCAGCTGTTTGTATTGTAGATGATGAGCCTTTTGAAGCTTCTAATTTTACAGTCGTTACCTTGGATAATCTAGTAACCTATGCTACGAGATCAGTAGTAGATCAAGTGGTGATTAATCTTCCAAGTGAGAGCTTTTTGATTGCAGGTTTTATTTCTCAATTTGAAATGATGGGTTTGCCAGTAGCTGTCAATATAGCGGCTTTAGATTTTGTAACCAATAGTGAAAAAGCGATTCAACGTTTTGGGAATTCTAGTGTTGTTAATTTTTCAACAACCTTTTATCGTTCTAGTGATGTTGCTTTAAAACGAATGATAGATATAATCGGATCCTTATTTGGTTTAGTGATTTGTGGTATAGTATCTATTTTTCTTATTCCTCTGATAAAAAGAGACGGAGGTCCTGCTATTTTTGCCCAAGATAGGGTTGGTAGAAATGGACGAGTATTTAAATTTTATAAATTCCGTTCTATGAGAGTAGATGCGGAGGAAATTAAGAAAGACTTGATGAGTCAGAATCAGATGCAGGGTGGAATGTTTAAGATTGAAAACGATCCACGTGTGACAAAGATTGGGCACTTTATTAGAAAGACGAGTCTAGATGAACTTCCACAATTTTGGAATGTTCTAAAAGGTGATATGAGTTTAGTTGGTACTAGACCACCAACCTTAGATGAGTACATGAAGTATACACCCGAACAAAAACGTCGTCTCAGTTTTAAACCGGGGATCACAGGCCTTTGGCAGATTAGTGGTAGAAGCAATATTACAAACTTCGATGATGTAGTAAAATTAGATGTTGCTTATTTAGATGGTTGGACAATTTGGAAAGATATAGAAATTCTAATAAAAACAGTTAAGGTTGTATTGATAAAAGATGGAGCGAAGTAATTTTTGTTTTATTATAAAATAAAGTAGGAGTGATATGAGAAAAGCAGTTTATATCATTGGTTCAAAAGGAATTCCTGCCAAATATGGAGGGTTTGAAACCTTTGTTGAAAAATTAACCGAATACCAAAAAGACAGCAACATACAATATTATGTTGCTTGTATGCGTGAAAATTCAGCCAAGTCTGGTATCATGGAAGATCGGTTTGAGCATAATGGAGCCATTTGTTTCAATGTTGATGTGCCTAATATCGGACCAGCCCGCGCCATCGCTTACGATATTGCAGCAGTCAACAAGGCTATTGAAATGGCTAAGGAAAACAAGGATGAAGCTCCCATTTTTTACATTCTGGCTTGTCGTATTGGTCCTTTTATTTCAAGAATTAAGAGAAAAATTCGAGCTATTGGGGGCACCTTGCTTGTGAATCCAGATGGCCATGAATGGTTGCGAGCAAAGTGGAGCCTGCCAGTTCGTAAGTACTGGAAATTTTCAGAGCAACTCATGGTCAAGCATGCTGATTTACTGGTATGCGATAGTAAAAATATCGAACAATATATTCAAGAGGACTATAAACAGTATCAACCAAAGACCACCTATATTGCCTATGGTACTGATACTGCTCCTTCAAACCTGAGAGCAGAAGACACAAAGGTTCGGAACTGGTATAAGGAAAAAGGAATTAACGAAAATGGTTATTATCTAGTGGTGGGACGATTCGTCCCTGAAAACAACTACGAAACCATGATTCGTGAATTTATCAAGTCCAAGTCCAAGAAGGACTTTGTCCTCATCACAAATGTGGAGCAGAATAAATTTTACGATCAATTGTTACAGGATACTGGTTTTGACAAAGATCCTAGGGTCAAATTTGTCGGTACAGTCTATGACCAAGAGTTGCTCAAGTACATTCGTGAAAATGCTTTTGCCTATTTCCATGGGCATGAGGTCGGGGGGACAAACCCTTCTCTACTAGAAGCTCTAGCATCAACAAAACTGAATTTGTTGCTAGATGTTGGTTTTAACCGTGAGGTTGGTGAAGACGGAGCTATTTATTGGAAAAAAGACGAGTTGGCACGCGTCATTGAGGAAGTGGAAGGATTTGATCATGCAAGGATAGCTGATTTGGATTTCAAGTCAAGCAAAAGGATCCTCTCAGCTTTCACATGGGAAAAGATTGTGTCGGATTATGAGGAAGTATTTATTAAATGAAAATTTTACATTATACTTTAGGTTTTCAGCCATCACGTACAGGTGGACTAGTTAAATATGCAGAAGATTTGATGAATCAGCAGGTTGAATCAGGGTATAAGGTAATAGCACTATATCCAGGTAGAATTAAATTTTTTTCCCATGATTTAGTGATAAAATCTAGAAAATCAAGAGGATTTGAGTGCTACGAGTTAATAAATAGTTTGCCATTAGCATTATTCGGAGGTTTTACTGAGCCGGATGAATTTATGAAGAAATGTGATAAAAGGGTCTATTATAATTTTCTAAAAAAAATAAATCCTGATGTTATTCATGTACACTCATTAATGGGAATACATAAAGAATTTTTTGAATCTGCACAAGAATTAGGTATAAAGATATTTTTTACTAGTCATGATTATTATGGATTAGCACCAGTCCCCAATTTTTTCTTTAACGGAGTAGATTATAGTGAAAATAATACTAATATATCATGGAATATAATGTCTTCAAATGCTCTCAGTGTAAAAAAACTTCGTTTTTTTCAAATTCCCTTTTATCCAATAATTAGAAGAGTATTGAAACTGTTAGGGAAAAATCCGAAATCAAAAGTTGCTGTAGGAATTTCTAAGCAAACAGAGCTTATTAATTATATAGACATCCGTTCATACTATAAAGAAATATTTAATTTAATTGATGCTTATTTATTTAATAGTAGTTTAGCAAGGGATGTTTATATTAAAAATGGAGTAATTCCTAAAACTGAAACAATCATTTCTATTTCTAATAGTAGTATTCGAAAACGAAATATACTTAGAAAAAATCGCCATAAAAAGGTAATTGCCTATATTGGTCCAGATGAAGATTATAAAGGTTATTTTGATTTTATTGATTTAGTAAATGATATTGATAAAGAAAATTATGAAATTAAAACATATGGTCATTTACCTAATGAAGAGTGTCCTTCTTATATTCAACAGAATGGTTATTTCACAAAAAAAAATATTGATATGATATACTCTGATATAGATATTCTTATCGTACCGAGTAAATGGAAAGAAACATTTGGCCTTATTACTATAGAAGCGTTATCGTATGGTGTGAAGGTATTTGTTAGTGAGCATGTAGGTTCTAAAGATTTGCTTTCAGAATTATATATATTTAGAGATAAGCAAGATTTGTTGTACAAAATACAAAATATTGAATATAGTGAACCTGTTATAAATACTATGGAAGAACACATGGTTGAAGTAAAAAATTATTATGAAAGAATCATTAATGAATATTAAAAAAATAATTAAAATAGCCACTGGAAGAGATATTGACATTCACCCGGATGTGCCAATAAATTATATTATGAAAAAAGGAATTAGTTATAGTTTCGGTTTAATAAATGGTTTCATTCGTGGTATCGGACTTGGTAAGAGAGGAGCTCGTTTCTTTATTGGTAAGAGAGTATCTATTTTTGCCAAACATAAAATATATATTGAGAACAATGTAAGAATTGGTAATTATGTAGTAATAGATGCGCTATCGGAAAATGGTATTCAACTTGCAAATAATGTGAAAATAGGAGATTATTCCCAGATTATAGGAACTGGTTCAATAAAAAATATGGGTAAAGGTTTAAGAATTGGAAAAAATTCTTCTTTCTCAGAATTTTGTTTATTTGGAGCAGCAGGAGGAATAACTATTGGGGATGATGTTATTGCAGGCCAAAATGTACGCTTCCACTCAGAAAATCATAATTACGATGATGTTGATAAGTTAATTAGAGAACAAGGTGTCAATAGAAAAGGAATTTCTGTTGGAAATAATTGCTGGATTGGAGCAGGGGCAGTATTCTTGGATGGTTCAAGCATTGGATCGGGTTGTATTGTAGCTGCTAACTCAGTGGTAACAAAACATTTTCCAGACAATGTAATTATTGGCGGCGTTCCTGCCAAGATTTTAAAAAAAAGATTATAATTGAACTCCTTTAAAAAGTTAATTATACTAACGAAGTTCTAAATTAAAGTAACCACTAAAATTAATAGCAATCTCAAAATTCTAAAATCCTTTTTGAAGATAATAAGATATTTTTGTTTGTATTCAAACAAATCTCCAATATTTATTAAGATGATATTTTTGAAATGGGATAGAGGAGGCAATCATATCACAAATTGTATTAAATAGTTTGGAAACTATTTAATAATTACAGAAAAAATTAAAAAAAGGATGATTCAAATAAATGAAAAAAATAAAAATTATTATTCCATACTTTGGCGCATTCCCAAAATTTTTCCCATATTTTTTAATGACAGCTAGAAGAAATAAGAATATTGATTTTGAAATCTTTACGGATCAGCCAATAGATCAGTTCTCTTCACTAAATGCAAAAAATATACATTTTAATAGAATGAAATTTTATGATTTAAAGAAGAAAATTCAATCAAAATTTAACTTTGAAATTTCGCTGGATAATCCATATAAACTATGTGACTATAAACCAGCCTATGGATTTATTTTTGAAGATGAGCTAATCGGGTATGATTATTGGGGTTTTTGTGATACTGATATCTTATTAGGAGATATTTATCAATTTTTAGAAAATCATGATTTTTTTACAAAAGAATATGATAGATATGGACTTTTAGGACACCTTCAGATATACAAAAATAAAAAAGAGGTCAATACTATCTTTAAAACGGGACTTGGTATAAGTTATAGACTTGACTATCAAAATGTTTATACTAGTAATCAAAATTTTATTTTTGATGAACAAGAGGGAGTGCAGAAACTTTTTGAACATTCTGGTATGAAGCAATTACAAATAACCTATTTTCATGACTTAGATATTTCTCGTTTTTCTTTTAGATGTAATGGAGAGCCAAAAGTACAAAGATATTATTTTTGGACAGAATTAAATGGGTTAGAGTCGATAGAGTTAAAAAAAGAACAAATAGAGACAACTCAACCTTTATATGTTCATTTTCAAAAAAGGAATATTGAATGTCCGGAAATTGTAGAAAATAAACCATTTTATGTGGTTCCGAATCGTTTAGTTTATGGTGATAAATTATCGGTTGAAGAAATCAAAAGTATGACTCAAAATAAAATTTACTGGAAATATATAAAGAAGACTATTCAGAAAAAATTTAAGAGGGAAAAATGGACTTTTGAATTTATACTTCATAAGATAAGGATGAAGAATCAATGAAAAATGTAACGTTAAGTATTATAATACCTGTTTATAATGTTGAAGGTTACTTAAGGAGATGTTTGAAGTCTATACTTAAACAAAATACCTTAATAGACTATGAAATTATATTAGTTGATGATGGATCAACTGATACAAGTGGAAAAATTTGTGATGATTTCCAATCACACTTCCCTAATATTCAGGTGAAACATATAAAAAATGGTGGCGTTGCAGCAGCCAGGAACCTTGGTATAGCTCTATCAAATGGGAAATTATTATATTTTGTAGATCCAGATGACTATTTGACAGAGTCTTTTTTTATAGAGCTTGCTCCATATATAAATGATAATTGGGATGTTTTATGCTTTGGTTTTAATGAAGTAAAAGAAAAAAATATGGTCGCAATATCTTGTCGCGCACATAGATATAGTAAAATAGGAATATTAACTCATGAAGATTTTATTAATAATTTTGTAGATTTCTTTAGGACAGATATGATGTACAATGTTTGGTCAAGAGTTTATAAAAAAGATTTCATTTTAGAGCACGGTATTGAGTTTCCAAAAAAATCCATTGGGGAAGATACTTTATTTAATTTTCAAGTATATAAGCACTTAGAAACTATCCGATTTATTGAACCTTGTCTATACAATTATATAGCTGGTAGAAGTGGCTCTGCTTTAACAGTATTTAACCCAGTTAGAATTGAAATTCAACTAAATGAGCTTGCGGAGTTGAAACAACTATTGAAAAAATTTCATATAGAAGATTATTCTTTGTTGAAAGAGATAAAAACGAAGATTATTGTAAGTTCTGCCTTTCAAATTGCTAATTTAGAAGATACAAAAAAAAATAGGGTAAGATTATTAAGAAGCATTATTGAAAATGAACAATTTGATGACATTTTTTCAGGAGAAACTTATCAAATCATTGGTTCTTATGGTGTTTTAATAAAGAACAAGAACTTTTCTTTATTGCTTAGGAGGTTGACAATAGAGTTACTTGCCAGAAAAAAATTCAGAACAGTATTGTTTATTGAAAAATTAAAAATGAATCGAGTCTTACGTAAGATTGTTTTTAAATAATTTTTTAAAAAACTAACAGTAAAAAGGATATTATGTTAAAAATTAAATTTGAGAACCTTTTGGTGATTTTTGTATTAACTATAGTTACGGGATATGATACTATTATGACTACAATGTTAAATAGGACACTACCTAATATTCCCGTGATTTTATTAATATGTGTAGTTTTATTATTGATTTTTAGATTTTTATTTATAAAAAAATTTAGTGCATTTTATATTATATCGAGTATTTTATTGATATTGACAAGTATTATAGTATTTTTACGTACGGGTGGTACCAATTTTCTTCTGTATTCATTGTTGATTATACTATTATATCAAGCAGATGTTGATGTAGTTTTGAAAACATATGTGGGTGTATCAGGTATAATTGTCTTGTTAATCTTTCTACTCTCAATTTTAGGAGTAGTACCTAATTTACAATTTGCTCAAATTCGCTCATCTAGTTTAGTAGTTAGAAATTCATTTGGTTTCATCTATCCAACTGATTTTGCTTCTCACTGTTTTTACCTATTTATTGCTTGGGGTTATTTGCTTAGAGAAAAATACATATTTATCAGAACAATTGTAGGACTATCTTTAGCATTCTTTCTACTAAAATTTTGTGATGCACGACTAAATGCATTATCAGTTCTTGCTGCAACTTTGATTTTCATAATCATGTATTATACTAAAGAAAGAGAATTCAAAGTATACAGTATAATGCCATATTTTGCTCTTATTTTTTCTGCTTTCATGTTTTATGTTTCCTACTTTTTCACATGGTCTTCTTCGTTCTATGTGAATTTAAATAATCTGTTTAGTATGAGATTGTTTTTAGGTAAAAATGCACTGGATACATATGGTTTACCTTTATTTGGTAAAGCTGGAGTAAAGTTTATTGGCTATGGTGGGACCACCGAGTCGGTTCACAGTTATAACTATGTTGATTCATCTTATATCCAAATGTTATTTTATTATGGATTAATTCCTGTTGTATTGTTAGTATTGATTTATGTGTTTGCTTCAAAAAAAGTTCATAAGCAAAAAAAATATTTATTTCTAGCCCTATTATCTCTTATTACAATTAACTGTATGATTGAAGCTTTCTGGATAAGACCAGGATACAATATTTTTATGTTTACAATTTTTGCTAATTTGTATGATATCCAAAATAAGGAAAAAAGAGAAGTAAGACTATGAAAATAATAAAAAATTATGCTTATAATCTTTCTTATCAGTTATTACTCATAATACTACCTATCATCACAACTCCATACGTTACGAGGGTATTTTCATCAGAAGCTTTAGGAACCTATAGCTTCTTCAGCTCTATTGTTACCTATTTTCTTTTGCTAGCTAGCTTAGGAGTAGCTAACTATGCTACCAAGGAAATCTCAAGTAATAAGAAAGATATTTGTAGGAATTTTTGGGGCATTTATACTCTACAGCTAGGGGCAGCAATTTTTTCTTTTGTGCTGTATGTTGTACTATGTCTTATTTTACCTACTATGAAAAATCCTGTGGCTTATATTTTAGGTTTTAGTTTGATTTCTAAAGCTTTAGATATTTCTTGGTTATTTCAAGGTTTAGAGAATTTTCGAAAGATTACAGTAAGAAATATTACGGTGAAATTAGCTGGTGTTATTTCTATTTTTCTATTCATAAGATCATCAAACGATTTATCTTTATATGTTTTTTTACTAACCACTTTTGAATTGTTAGGACAATTAAGTATGTGGTTACCAGCAAAAGAATTTATTGGGAAACCACACTTCGATTTGATGTATGCTAAACGGCATTTGAAGCCAGTCATCTTATTATTCTTACCTCAGATTGCTATATCGCTCTATGTGACATTAGATAGCACTATGCTTGGGATTCTTGCTTCAGCAAGAGATGTAGGTATTTATGACCAAGCTTGGAAACTTGTTAATATTTTATTAACACTAGTGACTTCGTTAGGTAGTGTCATGTTACCACGGGTTTCAAATCTTTTATCTTCAGGGGATCATAAAGCAGTTAACAAAATGCATGAGATGTCATTTCTGATTTATAATTTGGTAATTTTCCCTATTATAGCAGGAATGCTAATTGTAAATGATGATTTTGTGAATTTTTTCCTGGGTCAAGATTTTCAAGAGGCACGTCATGCGATCGCAATTATGATTTTTAGAATGTTCTTTATTGGTTGGACCAATATTATGGGGATTCAAATTTTGATTCCTCATAATAAAAATAAAGAATTTATGCTGTCAACAACAATTCCTGCTATTGTGAGTGTGGGATTAAATCTTCTTTTGCTTCCAAAGCTGGGCTATATAGGTGCAGCAATTGTGTCTGTCTTAACAGAGGTACTAGTATGGCTGATACAGTTATTCTATACTCGCTCTTATTTGAGAGAGGTACCTATTCTGGGTTCATTGATTAAAATTATAATTTCATCAGGATTTATGTATGGTATCTTGCTATTTATAAAACAATTCCTAAATGTATCACCGATGATCAATGTGGGATTATATGCTTTTCTGGGAGCAATCATTTATGCAAGTATGATTTTGATTTTTAAAGTAATCAATCTAAATGAGTTAAAACAACAATTATTAAAAAAATAAAGGAGTGTAATATGTACGACTATCTAATCGTCGGTGCTGGTTTGTCTGGAGCAATTTTTGCTTATGAAGCAACCAAGCGTGGAAAAAAAGTAAAAGTTATTGATAAACGTGACCACATTGGAGGAAATATCTACTGTGAGAATGTAGAAGGTGTTAATGTTCATAAATATGGTGCTCATATCTTCCATACTTCTAATAAGAAAGTCTGGGATTATGTTAATCAATTTGCTGAATTTAACAACTATATCAACTCGCCTGTAGCTAATTATAAGGGTAGCCTTTATAATCTACCTTTCAATATGAATACTTTCTATGCTATGTGGGGGACAAAAACTCCTCAAGAAGTGAAAAATAAGATTGCTGAGCAAACGGCTCATATGAAGGACGTTGAACCTAAAAACTTGGAAGAGCAAGCTATTAAGTTGATCGGTCTAGATATTTATGAAAAATTGATTAAAGGATATACTGAAAAGCAATGGGGACGTTCTGCGACTGACCTTCCACCGTTTATCATTAAACGTTTACCAGTTCGTTTAACCTTTGATAATAATTATTTTAACGACCGTTATCAAGGGATTCCAATTGGAGGGTACAACGTTATTATCGAAAATATGCTGAAGGATGTGGAAGTAGAACTTGGAGTTGACTTTTTTGCCAATCGTCAAGAATTAGAAGCTTCTGCTGAAAAAGTTGTCTTTACAGGGATGATTGACCAATACTTTGATTATAAACATGGTGAGTTAGAATACCGTAGTCTTCGTTTTGAGCATGAAGTTCTAGATGAAGAAAACTATCAAGGAAACGCAGTTGTAAACTATACAGAACGAGAAATTCCTTATACTCGTATTATTGAGCATAAACATTTTGAGTACGGCACACAAGATAAAACGGTCATTACTCGTGAGTACCCAGCAGATTGGAAACGAGGAGATGAACCTTATTATCCAATCAATGATGAGAGAAACAATGCTATGTTTGCTAAGTATCAAGAAGAAGCAGCACAGAATGATAAGGTGATTTTCTGCGGACGTTTAGCAGACTACAAATACTACGACATGCATGTGGTCATTGAACGTGCCCTACATGTTGTAGAGGAAGAGTTTAACAAAGATAATGAAGGATAAAATTGATATTGTTGTTTTATGGGTAGATGGGAATGATCCTAACTTTATTAAGGAAAAACAAAGAGTAACTAGTCAAAAGGAATCGTTAAATGCAGACGCTGATGGTGAACAGCGTTATCGAGAATATGGAATTTTTCAGTATTGGTTTCGTATGATTGAGAGACATGCACCGTGGGTCAATAATATTTATTTAATTACGAATGGTCAAAAGCCGAGCTGGCTGAACCTTAGTCATCCAAAGTTGAGATTTATATCACATAAGGAATTTATTCCAGAATCCTATCTTCCAACTTTTAATTCTGCGACTATTGAGTTAAATCTTCATAGAATTGAAGGCTTGTCTGAAAATTTTATTTATTTTAACGATGACATGTATTTGATAAAAGATGTAAAGCCTTCAGATTTCTTCAAAAATAATAAACCGAGGCTTTTAGCAGTTTACGATGCTTTAGTTCCATGGTCCTCGTATACAAACACTTATCATAATAACGTTGAATTGATTTATCGTTATTTCCCCAAAAAGCAAGCCTTAAAGTCTTCGCCTTGGAAATTTTTTAATTATAGATATGGTGCTTTAATATTGAAGAATATCTTATTACTTCCATGGGGCCCTACGGGGTATGTAAATCAACATCTTCCAGTTCCAATGAAAAAGAGTACTTTAGCTCATCTTTGGAAAATCGAGTCGGAGGTATTGGATAGAACGTCACGGAATCAATTCAGAAATTATGGGGTGGATGTGAATCAGTATATTTGTCAGCACTGGCAAATTGAAAGTAATGAGTTTTATCCAATTTCAAAAAATATGGGTGAATCAATTGAGCTAAATCAAATTGATAAGCTGAAGAAAATTTTTGGAAATAAGAAGCGAAAACTACTATGTGTGAATGATAGTATTAATATTGATGAAAGAAATATTATACTTTTCAAAAAATTATTAGAAGAACGCTATCCAGAAAAGTCATCTTTTGAAAAATGAAAGGTAAAATATGAAATACTACTTAAAAGAAGAATTTTTAAATGATGTTAACCAAAAAAATGCTGGCAATAAGGCACGTAATGATGTTGAAACTGTGTTAAATGAGTTGGGATATATCCCTTTAAGAGTATTGGTTGATGATTGGTATAAAATGAATGTACTCAAGGCACAGATACATAAATATCAAGCACTATCAAAAGCATTCAAACTTTTAAAAAGAGGCGATGAGATTGTTATCCAATTTCCATTATTACACCATTCCTTACTATTTAGTAATTTACTAAAATCCCTTAGAAAAAAAGGAGTTAAAACCTATTTTCTGATTCATGATTTAGAAACTTTACGTTTTGTAAATGATGAAACATTACCTTTTAGAATGAAATTACGTATGAAAATTACGGAGGGATCTTCTTTACATTATGTAAATGGTATTATTGCTCATAATAAAGTAATGAAAGGAGTATTAGTCAATAAAGGAGTTATTGGAGAAAAAATTACTAATTTAGAAATCTTTGATTATTTAATTCCAGATTTTATAGAAAAAACTAGTTTAAGAAAAGAACAACCAATAATTGTTGCAGGAAATTTATCACAAGATAAAGCAGCATATCTGTACTCATTACCTATAGAACCACAATTTAATTTATATGGTGTTGGATTTGATGAGTCTAGGAAGTTATCTAATGAAACCTACTTTGGTTCATTTCTTCCAGATGAACTTCCATCAGTATTGGAAGGAAGTTTTGGTTTAGTTTGGGATGGTGACAGTTCTGAGACTTGTAGTGGATTTTTTGGAGAGTATCTACGCTATAACAATTCTCATAAAGCGTCACTTTATTTGGCTTCTGGTTTCCCTATCATTGTTTGGAAGGAATCTGCTTTGTCTCATTTTGTCTTAAAGAATAATTGTGGTATTACAGTTGATTCTTTGTTTGATATACAAGAAACAATCAATAGTATTTCGGAAGAAGAATATCAAGAGTTAGTAGAAAATGCACAAAAGGTAGGAAATAATATAAGATCAGGATATTATTTGAAAACAGCTTTAGATAAATTAATTAAATAATTGGTTTAAATTCAATAAGTAATGTGTCATTTGTCTCTGATTACTAATGAAAAAATTCTAATTTAATATAGAAAGGTAGTTCGATTATGAAAGGTATTATTCTTGCAGGAGGTTCAGGAACTCGCTTGTATCCTTTGACTCGAGCTGCATCAAAACAACTGATGCCGGTTTATGATAAACCGATGATTTACTACCCGCTTTCAACATTGATGTTAGCTGGTATCAAAGATATTTTAATTATCTCTACTCCTCATGATTTACCTCGCTTTAAAGAACTGCTTCAAGATGGTTCGGAGTTAGGAATTAATCTCTCTTATGCGGAACAACCTAGTCCCGATGGATTGGCTCAGGCCTTCATTATCGGTGAAAAATTTATTGGAAATGACAGTGTCGCCCTAATTCTAGGAGATAATATATACTATGGTCCTGGTCTATCTAAAATGCTTCAGAAGGCTGCTAATAAGGAGAGAGGTGCAACTGTTTTTGGATATCAAGTTAAGGATCCTGAAAGATTTGGTGTTGTGGAGTTTGATGCGGAGATGAATGCTGTTTCTATTGAGGAAAAGCCAGAACATCCTCGTTCCAATTATGCAGTGACCGGCCTTTATTTCTATGATAATGATGTTGTAGAAATTTCCAAAAATATTAAACCAAGCCCTCGTGGTGAATTGGAAATTACAGACGTAAATAAAGCATATCTAGAACGCGGAGACCTATCTGTTGAGCTGATGGGACGTGGCTTTGCTTGGTTGGATACAGGAACTCATGAAAGTTTACTGGAAGCTTCACAGTATATTGAAACAGTGCAACGTATGCAAAATCTTCAAGTTGCAAATCTAGAAGAAATTGCTTATCGTATGGGGTATATCAGCCGTGAGGATGTATTAAAGTTGGCGCAACCTCTTAAGAAAAATGAATACGGACAATATTTGCTCCGTTTGATAGGAGAAGCATAGATGACAGATAATTTTTTTGGTAAGACGCTTGTAGCTCGTAAGGTTGAAGCTATTCCCGGTATGTTGGAATTTGATATCCCTGTTCATGGCGATAATCGTGGTTGGTTTAAGGAAAATTTTCAGAAGGAAAAAATGCTCCCACTAGGTTTCCCAGAGTCCTTTTTTGCAGAAGGAAAATTGCAAAACAATGTATCCTTCTCACGTAAAAATGTTCTTCGTGGCTTGCATGCAGAACCTTGGGATAAGTACATCTCTGTAGCAGATGGTGGGAAAGTACTGGGTTCTTGGGTTGATCTACGTGAGGGAGAAACATTCGGAAATACCTATCAAACAGTAATTGATGCTAGTAAGGGTATCTTTGTTCCCCGTGGTGTAGCTAATGGATTTCAGGTTCTATCAGATACAGTCTCTTATAGCTATCTGGTCAACGATTATTGGGCATTAGATTTGAAATCTAAATATGCCTTTGTCAATTATGCAGATCCAGAATTAGGAATTGAGTGGGCCAATCTTGCTGAAGCAGAGGTTTCAGAAGCTGATAAAAATCATCCACTACTTAAGGATGTAAAACCTTTGAAAAAAGAAGATTTGTAAAAAAGGAAAGACTATGACTGAATACAAAAAAATTATCGTGACAGGTGGAGCAGGTTTTATCGGTTCTAACTTTGTTCATTATGTTTACAAGAACTTTCCAGATGTTCACGTGACAGTATTAGACAAGTTGACTTATGCTGGAAATCGCGCTAATATTGAAGAAATTTTAGGTGATCGTGTTGAGTTGGTTGTTGGAGATATTGCTGATGCGGAGTTGGTAGACAAGTTGGCTGCTCAAGCAGATGCTATCGTTCATTATGCAGCGGAAAGTCACAATGACAATTCACTGAATGATCCATCACCGTTTATACATACTAACTTCATCGGAACCTATACTCTTTTGGAAACTGCTCGCAAATATGATATTCGCTTCCATCATGTGTCTACAGATGAAGTTTATGGAGACCTCCCTCTACGCGAGGATTTGCCAGGACATGGTGAAGGTCCAGGTGAAAAATTTACTGCTGATACCAAATATAATCCTAGTTCTCCTTACTCATCAACCAAAGCTGCTTCAGACTTGATTGTCAAAGCATGGGTGAGATCATTTGGTGTCAAAGCAACGATTTCCAACTGTTCAAATAACTACGGTCCTTATCAACACATCGAAAAATTTATCCCACGTCAGATTACCAATATTTTAAGTGGAATTAAGCCAAAACTTTACGGTGAAGGTAAGAATGTTCGTGACTGGATTCATACCAATGACCATTCTTCAGGAGTTTGGACAATCTTGACAAAAGGTCAAATCGGTGAAACCTACTTGATTGGAGCTGATGGGGAGAAGAACAATAAGGAAGTTTTGGAACTTATCCTTAAGGAAATGGGACAATCTGCTGACGCTTATGACCACGTGACAGATCGAGCTGGTCACGACCTCCGCTATGCCATCGATGCCAGCAAACTTCGTGATGAACTAGGATGGAAACCAGAGTTTACTAACTTTGAAGCAGGTCTCAAAGAGACCATCAAGTGGTACACAGACAACCAAGACTGGTGGAAAGCAGAGAAAGAGGCTGTTGAAGCCAATTATGCTAAGACTCAGGAGATTATTAAATTATAAAAAGCAGGAAATCGCTGCTTTTTATTGCTATATTGGGAAGAGTTACAAAGTTGAAAGGTACAGAGATGATTTTAATTACAGGATCAAAAGGTCAATTAGGAACTGAACTGCGTTATTTATTGGATGAGCGTAATGAAGAATACGTAGCAGTAGATGTGGCTGAGATGGATATTACAAATGAAGAAATGGTTGAGAAAGTTTTCGAAGAAGTTAAACCGACTTTAGTATACCACTGTGCTGCCTACACCGCTGTTGATGCAGCAGAGGATGAAGGTAAAGAATTAGACTTTGCTATCAATGTTACGGGGACAGAAAATGTCGCAAAAGCATCTGAAAAGCATGGTGCAACCCTAGTTTATATTTCCACCGACTATGTCTTTGACGGTAAGAAACCAGTTGGAGAAGAGTGGGAAGTAGATGACCGACCAGATCCACAGACAGAATATGGACGTACAAAGCGCATGGGAGAAGAGTTAGTTGAGAAGTATGTGTCTAATTTCTATATTATCCGTACTGCCTGGGTATTTGGAAATTACGGTAAAAACTTTGTTTTCACGATGCAAAACCTTGCGAAAACTCATAAGACATTAACGGTTGTAAATGACCAGCATGGTCGCCCAACTTGGACTCGTACATTGGCTGAATTTATGACTTATCTAGCTGAAAATTGCAAGGAATTTGGTTATTATCATTTATCAAATGATGCGACAGAAGATACAACTTGGTATGATTTTGCAGTTGAAATTTTGAAAGATACAGATGTGGAAATTAAGCCAGTAGATTCAAGTCAATTTCCAGCAAAAGCTAAACGTCCGTTAAACTCAACAATGAGCCTGACCAAAGCTAAATCTACTGGATTTGTGATTCCAACTTGGCAAGATGCTTTGAAAGAATTTTATAAACAAGAAGTAAAAAGTGATGCTAACTAATTTGAATCCTGGTCGTTAATGAACTTCCCAGGAAAGTAATAGATATAATGTTTTCATGACAACAGCTTTGCAGTGCGTGAGAAATGAGTTAGATTAAAGAACTAAGACTGTTCCTCAGTTGCTTTTTAGAAATATGATTGATAATTCCTTGACTACCTAATGTAGTTGAGGTATTTTTGATATTATTCATATTTTTGCAAATCTGTTGTTTAAAAAATAATTTTCTAAAATTCAGAAAATTCTATTGACAGGACTTTAAAAAGGGTCTATAATGGATAGAAAAACAAAGGAGAATACTATGAAAACAAGGAAAGTATTGGCTCTTGCGGGAGTCACTTTATTAGCAGCTGGTGTCTTAGCGGCTTGTTCTGGTGGTTCTGCTACTAAAGGTGAGCAGACTTTTGCATTTACCTACGAGACAGACCCAGATAATCTCAACTATTTGACAACCAGCAAGGCAGCTACTTCAAACATTACTAGTAACGTCATTGATGGATTGCTTGAAAATGACCGTTATGGGAATCTTGTTCCCTCTATGGCAGAGGACTGGTCAGTTTCTAAAGATGGTTTGACCTACACTTATAAGATTCGTCAGGATGCCAAGTGGTACACATCTGAAGGGGAAGAATATGCTCCTGTCAAGGCTCAAGACTTTGTAACAGGTCTTAAATATGCAACAGATAAGAAATCACAAGCTCTTTACTTGGTACAGGATTCAATCAAGGGGCTGGATGCTTATGCTAAAGGGGAAAATAAAGATTTTTCTCAAGTTGGAATTAAAGCCCTTGACGATCAAACAGTCCAATACACTTTGAACAAACCTGAAAGTTTTTGGAATTCTAAAACAACAATGGGTGTCTTGGCACCAGTTAATGAAGAGTTTTTGAACTCAAAAGGGGATGATTTTGCTAAAGCGACAGATCCAAGCAGTATCTTGTATAATGGTCCTTATTTGTTAAAATCTCTTGTGGCTAAATCTTCCGTTGAATTTGCAAAAAACCCTACCTACTGGGATAAAGATAATGTTCATGTTGATAAGATAAAATTGTCATTCTGGGATGGTCAAGATACCAGCAAACCTGCGGAAAACTTTAAAGATGGTAGTCTTACAGCAGCCAGACTTTATCCTACAAATGCAAGTTTTGCAGAACTTGAAAAAACGATGAAGGACAATATTGTCTATACCCAACAAGACTCTACGACTTATCTAGTTGGTACAAATATTGATCGTCAGTCCTATAAATATACTTCTAAGACTAGCGACGAACAAAAGACATCTACTAAAAAGGCTCTCTTAAACAAGGATTTCCGTCAGGCTATTGCCTTTGGTTTTGATCGTACGGCCTATGCTTCACAAGTGAACGGTGCCAGTGGTGCAAGCAAAATTTTGCGTAATCTCTTTGTGCCACCAACATTTGTTCAAGCAGATGGAAAAAACTTTGGCGATATGGTCAAAGAAAAATTAGTAACCTATGGGGATGAATGGAAGGATGTTAATCTGGCCGATGCCCAAGATGGTCTCTACAATCCAGAAAAAGCCAAGGCCGAATTTGCGAAGGCTAAGACTGCTCTTCAGGCAGAAGGAGTACAGTTCCCAATTCACCTAGACATGCCAGTTGACCAGACAGCAACTACAAAAGTTCAACGTGTTCAATCTTTCAAACAATCAGTTGAAGAAACCTTGGGTACAGATAATGTCGTAATTGATATTCAACAACTACAAAAAGATGAAGTCTTGAATATTACCTACTTTGCTGAAACAGCAGCTGGGGAAGATTGGGATATTTCAGATAATGTTGGTTGGTCTCCAGACTTTGCGGATCCATCTACTTACCTCGATATTATCAAACCATCAGTTGGTGAAAACACTAAAACCTACTTTGGCTTTGATTCTGGTACAGATAATGCTGCAGCTAAGAAGGTTGGTCTGAACGACTATGAGAAATTGGTAACTGAAGCTGGAAATGAGACAATAGATGTAGCAAAACGTTATGATAAGTATGCTACAGCCCAAGCTTGGTTGACAGATAGTGCCTTGATTATTCCAACAACATCACTCACTGGTCGCCCAATCTTGTCTAAGATGGTACCATTTACGATGCCGTTTGCCTTCTCTGGTAACAAGGGGACAAGCGATCCGCTCCTATACAAATACTTGGAACTTCAAGACAAGGCAGTCACTGTGGATGAATACCAAAAAGCTCAAGATAAATGGATGAAAGAAAAAGAAGAATCCAATAAAAAAGCGCAAGAAGAACTTGCAAAACATGTGAAATAAGATAAAAAGAAGTTAGTTATTCGCTAACTTCTTTTGGTTTATCGAAAATGAGTTGAAACCTCTCTTCACTTTCAAAGATTATGAAACTAATTTTTTTGTAGAAAAAATCCTGAGTTTTTATTCTCAGGATTTTCTTTCATCTCACTGTTGTGGTTGTTGAACTTGTGGATTTTGTGGCGTTGGTTGTACTGGTTGTGTCGGTTGAACAGCCTGGCCAGCTTGTCCTTGATTAGGATCAGTTGCTGGAGCATTATTGGGTTGTTGACCAACCGTCGTACTTGCCTGTGTAGTTGAACTTTCAGCTGTTGTGCTTGGAGTTTCTACCGTTTGTGTTTGTTGTGTTGCTGAATTATTCCATGTGTTCTTCGCGTTGTTCTGGAAGACGAATTCTCCATTTCGGAACAGGCCGTCTGGCATCGTCCAATCTCCAGGTTGATCATCTTCTGATAGATACGATATCATTGAGCGATAAACCTTAGCAGCAACTAGGAAACCATCTCCAACGATTGGAGTTAAACGATTTGAGTAACCAGTCCATACAGCCATAGAATACTTACGAGTATAACCTACAAACATTTCATCTGGAGCTACGTAGCCAGTGTTCTTGATATACTTTTCAATTTCGTCATCAGTATAGTTAGAAGTACCTGTCTTACCTGCTTGTGGAAGCCATGGTAGGTAAGCACCACGTCCGGTTCCGTAAGCTAAAACAGTTTTCATCATTTCGGTCATCATATAGGCAGTAGTTTCTTTCATAGCTCGTGTACCAGCATCTGAAAATTCTTTTTCACTACCGTCACTGAAGACGACCTTATTGATATACATTGGCTTGTGGTAAATACCACCGTTGGCAAAAGCAGCATAGGCTGCAGCCATTTTTTCACTACTTGCTCCGTATTGTTTATTAGATTCTGTTGTATTACTTGATATGGCGTTAGAATAATGCATATCTGGATAGTCAATTCCTAAACCATTTAAGAAGGTTTTTGCACGATTTAATCCAACTTTGTTGAGTGTTTCTACAGCAGGAACATTGCGAGATTGCTGTAGTGCATATTGCAGGGTGATATTACCGAAGTATCCTCTATCCCAGTTGTAGACAGGGGTATTTGTTCCAGGATAATTATACGGGATATCGCGTACAATGGTAGCAGTTGAGTCATAGATATCAAATTCCAAAGCAGGAGCATAATCAGTGATGGGTTTCATTGATGATCCCCAGTCACGATTGGTCTCCACAGCCTGGTTGGTGCCGAATGAAACATTACTTGCTTGATGACGAGCACCAAGTTGTGCAATAACGTTACCATTAGATACATCTACAATAGTCGAAGCTACTTGCATGTCATCATCAGGATAAGTGACATATTGGTCGGTGTTATAAACATCCCAGAGTCGTTGTTGGACATCTTTGTCCACATTTGTATAGACATCCATACCTGTAGTAAGAAGGTTGTAACCAGTTTCTTGTTCAACTTGGTCGATTACTTCTTTAAGGTAGTTGTCCATGTATGCAGGATAGCTGTTACCGGATTTCAGGCTTTGTAGACCATCGGTAACAGGGGTATTAATAGCTTTTTCATAATCTTCTGCACTAATGTATTTTTGCCCTTTCATTTCTGAAAGTACCAAGTTACGACGCTCTAGAGCAGCTTCTGGATGGGAATAAGGATCATATTGGTTTGGCGCTTGAGGCATTCCAGCCAAGAGTGCTAACTGTGGCAAGCTTAAGTCCTTCAAGTCTTTTCCATAGTAATTTTGGGCTGCGGTTTGCATTCCATAGTTACCGTTGGACATGTAGACTTTATTGATGTAATAGGTCAGGATTTCTTGCTTGGTTGCTTTTTGCTCTAGTTGAACGGCTAGCCAAGCTTCTTGAGCTTTACGTGACAAGGTTTGATCAGCAGTTGAAGTAGAAAAATAAGTCAATTTAATTAATTGTTGTGTCAAGGTTGAGGCACCTTGTAGACCTCCTCCTTGTAGATTTCTCAATGCTGCTCCCATGATACGAATAGTATCAACACCTCTATGATCAAAAAAACGGTGGTCTTCGATAGACACAATTGCCTTGACTAAGTCAGTAGGAATTTCATTTGCTTGAGCATTTACGCGACGTTCAGATCCAAGGTCAGCAATCAGTTCGTTTTTGTTGTCATAAATCTTGCTAGAGGTTGTCGCAACTAATTTACTTTCAGATAAGGCTGGAGCCTTGCTAACAAAGTAGAGGAAGGCTCCTCCACCTAATAGAAATAATGCGATAAATAAGGTAAGAAATGTAATTCCAATATACTTTAAGAATCGCAGAATAGTTTGTTTATTCATCTTGTTTTACCACCTAGTAAACGTTCTTTGATAATATCGAGATAGGGAATTTGAGGGAAAGCTCCTTGCTTTATTAAATATCCGTATTCTTGAATATATCCAAGTGGCATTGATTTTTGGCCCTTATCTTGATGATAAAAGCGAATCAAATCAAGTGCCGGCAACAAATAAGTTTCTTGTCGAGAAGAAAAATGAAGTAGTACGAAGCAAATGCCCTGCTGTTCTAGAACTTGTTCCATATGTTGAATCTGGTGAAGATGGAAGTTCTTCATTGGGATAGCATTTTTTTGCCGCGTTTCCTTGGCTTCAAAGTCAATGTAATGTCCTCTATATACGCCAGAGTAATCTGTTGTGGAAGCTTGTCTAAAGTAGGCTTCTACAATTTTGGCTCGACTACGTTGAGGATAGTCTACTCGAACAATCTGAACAGGCGTTGGCTTTTTATGGATAACTGCCATGCCATGCGTTAGATAGTAGTCGTTGGTAGCGTTAATCATCTTTTCAAAAGTCATTCCTCTATTTGCGAAATTTTTTGGTTGAGAAATGGATGTTTGGCTTTTTTTCGATGAAATTTTATGAGGATAGTTGACCATATTTCTCCTTATTGGTACAATAACATCACTCTATTATACCATAAAAATAGAAAGAAAGGTGTAAAAATGACTACAGCTTTAATTATGGGATATTCTAATTTTGACTTGGGTTTGTTTAATGAAAAAGATATCAGGTTGAAAGTGATAAAGAAAGCTATTCGTCGTGATTTAGAATGTTTAGCAGAAGAAGGGATTAAATGGCTGGTCTTTACAGGGAACTTGGGATTTGAATCTTGGGTGCTTGATGTCGCAAATGAAATGAAAGAAGAATATGATTTCAACCTAGCAACCATTTTTGATTTTGAAACGCACGGGGAAAATTGGAATGAAGCGAATCAGCTTAAACTTAGCCAATTTAAGCAGGTAGATTTTGTCAAATATGCCTATCCTAAATATGAACATATGGGGCAACTACGAGACTACCAACGATTTTTGCTGGAAAACACTGATTTAGCTTATTTTTTCTATGATTCAGAAAATGAGACCAAATTAAAATTTATAGACAATTTGATGAAAAATCAGGAAGGTTATCGCATAAAAAGGTTAACGTTTGAAGACTTAAATGAGCTAGTAGAAAATTTTTCTGAAAAGTAAGCCTTTGACCTTGATTTTTGTTTGCCTTTTTTTATATAATAATACTATTAGAAACCGAGAATGGAGAGAGAGATGGCAGGTATTATTTTTTCAGCGAAAGATATTTTCGAGCAAGAGTTTGGACGTGAAGTCCGTGGGTATAGTAAGGTTGAAGTTGATGAATTTTTGGACGATGTCATCAAGGACTATGAAACTTATGCTGCCTTAGTCAAGTCTCTCCGTCAAGAAATTGCAGAGTTGAAGGAAGAATTGTCTCGCAAACCTGAATCTGCACCGGTTCAAGCAGAACCACTTGAAATGACAGCAACAACTTCTATGACGAATTTTGATATTTTAAAACGTCTAAATCGTCTTGAGAAAGAAGTATTTGGTAAACAAATTTTGGATAACTCTGATTTATAAGAGCTTATTTGAGAAGTGCAATTTTTGGATAATCGCGTGAGGAGAATTTCTTTTCATGAGGAAAGTCCATGCTAGCACAGGCTGTGATGCCTGTAGTGTTTGTGCTAGGCGAAACCATAAGCCTAGGGACGAGAAATCGTTACGGCAGTCGAAATGGCTAAGTCCTTGGATAGGTCAGAGTAGGCTTGAAAGTGCCACAGTGACGGAGTCTTTCTGGAAACAGAGAGAGTGGAACGCGGTAAACCCCTCAAGCTAGCAACCCAAATTTCGGTCGGGGCATGGAGTACACGGAAACGAACGTAGTACTCTGACTGCTATCAGCTGTAAGTTGTTAGTGGTAGACAGATGATTATCGAAGGAAGTGGTCCTAGTCACTTCTGGAACAAAACATGGCTTATAGAAAATTGCATATAGGTTGGGGCTGAGAAAACTTTCTCAACCTCATTTTTTAAAGTGGACATATAGAAAGGTCTTATAAGACTGAAAATGAAAAAAGAATTTAATTTAATCGCTACTGCTGCAGCGGGTCTTGAGGCTGTCGTTGGTCGTGAAGTGCGAGAATTGGGCTACGATTGTCAGGTTGAAAACGGCCGTGTTCGTTTTCAAGGAGATGCGAAAGCCATCATCGAAACCAACCTCTGGCTTCGAGCGGCAGACCGTATCAAGATTATCGTAGGAACTTTCCCAGCTAAGACTTTTGAAGAGCTGTTTCAGGGAGTTTTCGCTCTAGATTGGGAAAATTATTTACCACTTGGAGCTCGTTTTCCGATTTCGAAAGCCAAATGTGTTAAATCTAAACTACACAATGAACCCAGTGTTCAGGCTATTTCAAAGAAGGCCGTTGTCAAGAAATTGCAGAAACACTACGCCCGCCCAGAAGGTGTTCCTCTGATGGAGAATGGTCCAGAGTTTAAGATTGAGGTTTCTATTCTGAAAGACATAGCAACTGTCATGATTGATACGACAGGCTCCAGTCTCTTTAAACGTGGCTATCGTACTGAAAAAGGTGGCGCTCCTATCAAGGAAAACATGGCAGCAGCAATTTTGCAACTTTCTAACTGGTATCCAGACAAGCCCTTGATTGATCCGACCTGTGGTTCGGGAACTTTCTGTATCGAGGCAGTTATGATTGCTAGAAAGATGGCGCCTGGTCTTCGTCGCTCCTTTGCCTTTGAGGAATGGAACTGGATTAGCGATCGTTTGATCCAAGAAGTACGCACTGAAGCAGCTAAGAAAGTAGAAAGTGAACTGGAACTGGATATCATGGGTTGTGATATCGATGCACGTATGGTGGAAATTGCTAAGGCCAATTCTCAGGCGGCAGGGGTTGCAGGAGATATTACCTTTAAGCAGATGCGCGTGCAGGATTTACGTTCCGATAAAATCAATGGAGTGATTATCTCCAACCCGCCTTATGGTGAACGCTTGTCAGATGATGCAGGGGTTACCAAGCTTTATGCTGAGATGGGTCAAGTATTTGCCCCGATGAAAACGTGGAGTAAATTTATCCTAACTAGTGATGAAGCTTTTGAGACCAAGTACGGTAGTCAGGCGGATAAGAAACGGAAGTTGTACAACGGAACTTTAAAAGTTGATTTGTATCAATATTTTGGTCAGCGTGTTAAACGTCAGGAAGCAAAGTAGGAAGGAAAACTCATGAGTAAGAACAGACGGAATCGTCATAAAACAGAACATCCAGAAGCGCAATTTGATTTTGATGATGCCAAAGAGCTAACGGTTGGAGAAGCTATGCGAAAAAATGAAGAGGTGGAAGCAGGTGTGTTGCCTGGAGATTCTATCTTGGACAAGTATGTGAAACAACATAAAGATGAAATTGAGGCAGATAAGTTTGAAACACGCCAGTTTAGCAAGGATGATTTAGTTGAAAAAGAAGAGGTAGAGGAGACTCAGACTCTGGATAATTTGCTTCAAGAGCTTCGTGAGGAAACAGGAGTAACTTCTCCAGCTCCAGAAGATGAATTGCGTCAGTTTGATGATTTAGAATTAACAAGAGTTTCAGAAACTCCTCTTGTCGAAGAATTTGAGACTGAAGAGGTACCATTGGTTGGAGCGGAAGAGGCTCTCACACGTTCTCGAGTGACGGATAGTGAAGATGGGAAAAGTAAGAAGAAATGGGTGCTTTACGGTATTCTAGCCGCATTAGTGGTTCTTATCCTTGGAACTGGTTATTATGTTTATCGTCAAGTAGCTCGTTCGACCAAGGAAATCCAGACTTCTCAATCATCTACAAACACGCAGTCAGATGCAGAAGAATTCAATAATTTATATGATGCTTTCTATACAGATAGCAACAAAACAGCTTTGAAGAATAGCCAGTTTGATAAACTGAGCCAACTGAAGACCTTACTTGATAAATTAGAAGGTAGTCGTGAATATACGCTTGCAAAATCTAAATATGATAGCCTCGAAACGCAAATCAAGGCCATTCAAGAGGTCAATGCTCAATTTGAAAAGCCAGCTATTGTTGATGGTGTTGTAGATACAAATGCCAAAGCCAAATCGGATGCTAAATTTACAGATATTAAAACTGGAAATACGGAGCTTGATAAATTGCTAGATAAGGCTATCAGCCTTGGTAAGAGCCAGCAAACAAGTGCTTCAAGCTCAAGTTCAAGTGAAACTAGCAGCTCAAGCTCTAGTCAAGCAAGTGAAAATACTGCTAGTGAAACAAGTCCAAGTAGCTCAAATACTGCATCAACTGAAACTAGCAGTACTCGCAGTGAAGTCAATATGGGTGTATCAAGTGCAGGGGTTGCTGTTCAAAGAAGTGCGAGTCGTGTTGCCTATAATCAGTCTGCTATTGATGATAGCAATAACTCTGCCTGGGATTTTGCGGATGGTGTTTTGGAACAAATTCTAGCGACTTCACGTTCACGTGGTTATATCACTGGTAACCAATACATCCTTGAACGTGTCAATATCGTTAATGGTAATGGTTATTACAACCTCTACAAGCCAGATGGAACCTACCTCTTTACCCTTAACTGTAAGACAGGATACTTTGTTGGAAATGGTTCTGGACATGCGGATGATTTGGACTACTAAACAGTCGTTACAAAATTCTTTCTTTTCAAAAGTAAAAATGATAAAATAAAACAAATTAAACAAGAGGAGTGTCAAATGACAAAAGCTAACTTTGGTGTCGTAGGTATGGCCGTAATGGGTCGTAACCTTGCCCTTAATATTGAATCTCGTGGTTACACAGTTGCTATTTACAACCGTAGTAAAGAAAAAACTGAAGATGTAATTGCTTGCCATCCTGAAAAGAACTTTGTACCAAGCTATGACGTTGAAAGTTTTGTAAACTCAATCGAAAAACCTCGTCGTATCATGCTCATGGTTCAAGCTGGACCTGGTACAGATGCTACAATTCAAGCCCTTCTTCCACACCTTGACAAGGGTGATATCTTGATCGACGGAGGAAACACTTTCTACAAAGATACCATCCGTCGTAATGAAGAATTGGCAAACTCAGGTATCAACTTTATCGGTACTGGGGTTTCTGGTGGTGAAAAAGGTGCCCTTGAAGGTCCTTCTATCATGCCTGGTGGACAAAAAGAGGCCTACGAATTGGTTGCGGATGTTCTTGAAGAAATCTCAGCTAAAGCACCAGAAGATGGCAAACCATGTGTGACTTACATCGGTCCTGATGGAGCTGGTCACTATGTGAAAATGGTTCACAACGGTATCGAGTATGGTGATATGCAATTGATCGCAGAAAGCTATGACTTGATGCAACACCTGTTGGGCCTTTCTGCAGAAGATATGGCTGAAATCTTTACTGAGTGGAACAAGGGTGAATTGGACAGCTACTTGATTGAAATCACAGCTGATATCTTGAGTCGTAAAGACGATGAAGGCCAAGACGGACCAATCGTAGACTACATCCTTGACGCTGCAGGTAACAAGGGAACTGGTAAATGGACTAGCCAATCATCACTTGACCTTGGTGTGCCATTGTCACTCATCACTGAGTCAGTATTTGCACGTTACATTTCAACTTACAAAGAAGAACGTGTACATGCTAGCAAGGTTCTTCCAAAACCAGCTGCCTTCAAATTTGAAGGAGACAAGGCTGAGTTGATTGAAAAGATCCGTCAAGCCCTTTACTTCTCAAAAATCATTTCATACGCACAAGGTTTTGCGCAATTGCGTGTAGCTTCTAAAGAAAACAACTGGAACTTGCCATTTGCAGATATCGCATCTATCTGGCGTGATGGCTGTATCATCCGTTCTCGTTTCTTGCAAAAGATTACAGATGCTTACAACCGTGATGCAGATCTTGCCAACCTTCTTTTGGATGAGTACTTCTTGGATGTTACTGCTAAGTACCAACAAGCAGTGCGTGACATCGTAGCTCTTGCGGTTCAAGCTGGTGTACCAGTGCCAACCTTCTCAGCAGCCATTACTTACTTTGATAGCTACCGTTCAGCTGACCTTCCAGCTAACTTGATCCAAGCACAACGTGACTACTTTGGTGCCCACACTTACCAACGTAAAGACAAAGAAGGAACCTTCCACTACTCTTGGTATGACGAAAAATAAGTAGGTCTGCCATGGGGAAACGGATTTTATTACTTGAGAAAGAACGAAATCTAGCTCATTTTTTAAGTTTGGAACTCCAAAAAGAGCAATACCGAGTTGATCAGGTTGAGGAGGGGCAAAAAGCCCTTTCCATGGCTCTTCAGACAGACTATGACTTGATTTTATTGAATGCTCATCTGGGGGATATGACAGCCCAGGATTTTGCAGACAAGCTGAGCCGAACTAAGCCAGCTTCAGTCATTATGGTCTTGGACCATCGCGAAGACTTGCAAGATCAGATTGAGGCAATCCAACGCTTTGCCGTTTCGTACATCTATAAGCCAGTTATTATTGAGAATTTGGTGGCTCGTATTTCAGCGATTTTCCGAGGTCGGGACTTTATCGACCAACACTGTAGTCAGATGAAGGTTCCAACGTCTTACCGCAATCTGCGTATGGATGTAGAACATCATACTGTTTATCGTGGCGAAGAGATGATTGCTCTGACGCGTCGTGAGTATGATCTTTTGGCTACTCTTATGGGAAGCAAGAAAGTCCTGACTCGTGAGCAGTTGTTGGAAAGTGTCTGGAAGTATGAAAGTGCGACAGAAACAAATATTGTGGATGTCTATATCCGTTATCTACGTAGCAAGCTTGATGTAAAAGGTCAAAAAAGCTACATTAAAACCGTGCGTGGTGTTGGTTACACCATGCAAGAATAGAATGGCAGTCATGCTCGTGTAACTGCTTTTTGAGCTCCATACTATCTGTAGCAGGAATCCCTGAATAATAGATAGTATGGAGCTTTTTTGAATAGCTACAAATGATGGCTTGTAATGGTCCAAAGGTCTGGTCAGGGAGAATGATTTCTTCTTGACCATAGTTTATACTCAATGAAAATCAAGGAGTAAACTAGGAAGCTAGCTACAAGTTGCTCAAAACACTAGTTTTGAGGTTGCAGATGGAAGCTGACGCGGTTTGAAGAGTATTTGTATCTGATGGACTTTACTTTCATAGTTCCCTATTTTTTGGTACTCAAAAGGAATGGCTTATATGTAGGATAAGTTGACATGTTCTTTATAAGTATTCAAAAAATGGCATTTATCATAGTCTTGAAGAAAAGGAAAATTTTATTTTTATTTTAACGCTATAATATAATAAATGATTTAAATCCTGAAATATTCTGAAAATAATGGAAAATAATAAAAAATAATTAATATAATTGACAAATCTGCTAATGTAAATTATAATATTGATTGTATGTGTATGTGTATGTGTATGTGTATGTGTATGTGTATGTGTATGTGTATGTGTATGTGTATTACATGCTATTTTTTAGATATCAAAAGGAGAAAATGTGATGTATTTTAATCGTAAAAATGCAGAGCAAAAGAACTGGAGAATGATCAAAAAAGGGAAGAATTTCCTATTCGGTTGTTCTCTTGTTTTTGCAGTCGGAGCTAGTTTAGCTACCCAAGTGGTTCATGCAAACACAGCAGAAACTACTGTAGCAAACAACTCGACTACTGGGGATGTTAACCCTACACAGAACGGAGATGGCAAGATTTATGAGGCACCTGCTGTAGCAGAAAACAAGCCAGAAGTTGCTGGAACACCAGTCGTGTCTACAACAGAACCAGCAGTAGCGGCAAAACTTGATGGAGAAACTGCAAAAGAAGTTAAAGCTTTAGACAAAACTAAACTAGAAAACTACATTGCAGAAATCGAAGCAAAATTAGCTAACGGAACATACGAAAACAAAACTGAAGAAAGTGTTGCGGTACTAAAAGCTGACTTAGAAGCTGCAAAAGCTACATTAGCAAACGCAACAACTCAAGGTGAAATCACAAAAGCTTACAATAAACTTGTAACTACAGCTAACACTAAATTAAAAAATAAACCTGTAGAGAAAAAAGAAACTCCAGCAGTAGACACTACTAATGGAAAAGAAACTGTAGGTAAAAAAGCAGAAAACACTGAGAAAAAATCAGAATCTAACTCAATCGAAAACACAGGATCTAACGACCCACGTAACGGTAAAGCATTAGATAAAAATAATGCTTTTAGGGCGGAAATTGCCTATAATATTGATTCTCAGGGGAACGACTATGGGAAAAAAGACAGTGTTATTACTAGTGGTATAAGAGGTTCATCTGAATCTGGTAATGCAATAACTGCTGTTAATTCCGTAATGAAATATAGAGCTCGTTACAATACAGATGCTACTGGGAAAATTACTTCTGTAGACTGGCAAGTTTTTTTCAATGACCATTTACAAAATTTCGCTAATGACTATGGAGTAAAGAATGAAGTGTTCCGAAACTACATTCAGATTCCTAATGAAGTGAATATGCCTACGGATATTCGCCGATTGCAATATAGAGCGGAAATGAAATTTGTAGACAGAAAATATCAACTAGTTGGCGGAGATGGAAGTGCTCTTAGTGATACTGTAACTTTTGATAACCCTACTCCATCCACAGCAGCAGGGCGTGCTCTTGCTAAAAATGAGAATTTGAAAATAAATGGTAGTTGGGACAATTATACTAGAGGACTAGATACTCTGTATAATAACACTAGCTTCTACTATAAGGATGCGGTAAAAGACGAGCTATCTGATACAAAAAAATTAGTAAACTCAAATGCTTTGCCAGGTAAGCGTGTTATCTATGATAATTCGAATACAGGTGGTAACTATAGAGACGGTTATGTATGGGAGTTTACAACAACAGTTCCTAATACAGTAACAAATGAACAGTTGAAAAACATGAAGGTTTCGATGGGGATGTTGAGTACCGGGACAGCAGGAGTTGACCACGGTTTCCACAGAATTGCAGAGAACCCTGTAAATCTATCAAAAGCTGATGTTACCCCTCCAACTGTAAAAACTCAAACAGTTAAAGTTAATGAACAACCAAAAGCAGAAAATTCAATTGCTAACTTCAAAGATCTTCCTGCTGGAACAAAAGCTGAGTTCAAGACACCAGTAAACACAGCAACGCCAGGAGAAAAAACAGCAACAGCAGTTGTAACATACTCAGATGGTTCGAAGGTAGAAGGACCAGTAAAAGTAATTGTTGAAAAAGAAGCAGCCCAACCAGCAGCCCCAGTTGCTCCAGCAGCTCCAGCAGTAGCGCCAACAGTAGAGATTCCTTACTCTAATAAAGCTACTAAAGAAGTTTATGTATATGCTGGAGAAAAAAATTCATTCGATATCAAATTCAAAGATGATAGCGGGAAAATCACTAGCGCAATTGTAAATGGCGGAGGAAACCAACCATTTAATCCAGTTGAAGGTGAAGCAAATAAAATTAACGCTAAATATGGATTTACAGCGAATAAAATCACTACTGAAACCCCAGCAACAGCAGATACACCAGCAGTCATTACTTACTCAGGTACACCAGCGGCGACAGATGATTTGACAAAAGATAAACTGGATGCGGCAACTAAAGGTGAAAATCCAAAAGGTATGGTTTTAGGCTGGCGCTATGCAACTGCAACGGATACAGATGGTGCATCCATTGAGAATAAAGCCGTAGGTAGCTCAAACGCGACTGACCCAGGTTCATTCCTTCTTATGCTTAAGGGACAAGCTCAAAAATATGATATTGCAGCTCCAACAGAAAAAGTTACTGTAGCAGATCCAGCTAACGTAACAGAAGCTGAGCTAGGCAAAATCAAAGAGAAACTCCAACTTGAGTACTCTCAAACAAATGATGATGCTAACTTGGCAGACAAAAAAGGTACAACTGTAGCTGATAAAGATGCTAAGATCCAATCAGTAACAAAAGACGATAAAGGAAATCTTGTTGTAACCTATAAAGATGGTTCTCAAGATAAAAAACCATTGTCAGAATTTGTACGTACAAATGAAAAACCAATAGTAGAAATTCAATATTCAGATCCAGCGCCTAATAAAAAAGAAGTGTATGTTTACGCATCAGAAGTTAATTCATTTGATATTAAAATCAAAGATGATAGCGGAAAAATTGCAAGTGCTGAGTTAAGAAGAGGAAGTAACCAAGAATTTAAAGACGTAGCAGGAGAAACTAATAAACAAAATACAGAATATGGATTCACTGCGAATAAATTCACTACTGAAACAACAGCAACAGCAGAAAATCCAGCTGTTATTACATATACAGGTACTCCAGCACCTGAAGGGAAGTTTACAAAAGAAAAATTTGAAAAAGCAATTCAAGATGGAGGAACTCCATTAGGATGGCGTTTTGTAAAAGCCATTGATAAAGATGGAGCAGATGCTAGAGGAAATGGTAGAGATGCTACTGACCCAACTGCGGTTAATGTAATTCTTAAACCTCAAACTTTAAAATATGATATCCAAACTCCAGCAGAAGCTGACAAAGTAGTTGTATCAGATGTTAACAATGTTACTGATAAAGAGTTTGAAAAAATTAAAGAGAAAGTTAAAGTTGAATATTCTCAAAACAATCCAGATGCACGTTTAGCTGACAAAAAAGGTAAAGAAGTAGAAGCTGCTTCAAAAGTTGTTGATAAAGTAGAAAAAGAAGGAAACAATCTTGTTGTAACCTATAAAGATGGTTCTAAAGATAAAAAACTATTATCAGAATTAACACGAACTAACCAAAAACCAACAGTAGAAATTCAATATTCTGACCCAGCACCAGATAAAAAAGAAGTATATGTATATGCATCAGAAGTGAATTCTTTTGATATTAAAATCAAAGATGATAGTGGTAAACTTGCAAGTGCTGAGTTAAGAAGAGGAAGTAACCAAGAATTTAAAGACGTAGCAGGAGAAACTAATAAACAAAATACAGAATATGGATTCACTGCGAATAAATTCACTACTGAAACAACAGCAACAGCAGAAAATCCAGCTGTTATTACATATACAGGTACTCCAGCACCTGAAGGGAAGTTTACAAAAGAAAAATTTGAAAAAGCAATTCAAGATGGAGGAACTCCATTAGGATGGCGTTTTGTAAAAGCCATTGATAAAGATGGAGCAGATGCTAGAGGAAATGGTAGAGATGCTACTGACCCAACTGCGGTTAATGTAATTCTTAAACCTCAAACTTTAAAATATGATATCCAAACTCCAGCAGAAGCTGACAAAGTAGTTGTATCAGATGTTAACAATGTTACTGATAAAGAGTTTGAAAAAATTAAAGAGAAAGTTAAAGTTGAATATTCTCAAAACAATCCAGATGCACGTTTAGCTGACAAAAAAGGTAAAGAAGTAGAAGCTGCTTCAAAAGTTGTTGATAAAGTAGAAAAAGAAGGAAACAATCTTGTTGTAACCTATAAAGATGGTTCTAAAGATAAAAAACCATTAGCAGACTTAACTAAGACAGCAGACGACGCAGCTAAGCCAAATGCAGGTAACGATGTGGTTAAACCAGCAGA